>Ga0257119_1002034_pt1 | contig 12787 bp, 6 predicted proteins | sample SI112_200mmetaG_FD_190179 | JGI IMG/M metagenome (GOLD analysis project Ga0257119, IMG submission 190179) | Marine microbial communities from Saanich Inlet, British Columbia, Canada - SI112_200m | ecosystem: Environmental > Aquatic > Marine > Inlet | place: Canada: British Columbia | collected... | reverse complement strand
GCCAACAAATATCATTCTTGCCTGTCCCGGCAGAGATTATAGGGAATTAATTACTCCAGATAATTCCATTTTATCTTCCCTAGATGAGGTGTTTGGGAAAAGAGATCAACAACTAGAATTTATGCTGGCATCTTCTCCAACTCAAAATATAGGTGTTGTTGGAGGATATTTTGTTGCAGTCAGAGGAGATGGCCGAGTTCAGTTATCTCTAAGACACAGAAGCACTGGAGATCCTGCTAAAGCCAGAACAAAATTAGCACTAGAATATCCTGGGGTTTCAGATCCGATTGCAAGAATCGCCACTAGGGGTAAAAAATTGTGGATTTATCAGAGTGAAGAGATTTTTATAAATACTGGAATAGTTAATGGAAGGATTAGCGAGAGTAGTCTTCCGATCTATGTTGGTCGATTAGTTAATGCTTACTTAGAATTGAATTCTGCCCTTAAACCACAAGTAGGCAATCCAGCATGTGCCGGCCGCCATGTCTGCGATTAACCAAATTACTGATTCTTTTAATGCTGAATAGGTCCAGGCCAAAGATTTTAATTGAACTATTGAATAAATTCCCACTTCGGTAAATGAAATGAATAAATTATAAGGCCAAAGTAAAACCACTCCTGGCCAGAAGAACATATCTAAAATTATGTGCATTGCAATGCCTGCTCCAAGAAGCATAGTAACTTGTCCTGCTTTGACTTTTGTTTTTAATAATTTGAATATTAAATATAGAACAGCTGGCACCAGCATCATGAAGAATAAACTGTGAGTAATTGATCTGTGAATCTCTGTTCCAATTATCCAGTCTAAAATTAAATCAATATCTGGTAAAATTCCTCCGAGAAGTAATAGTCCCCAGGCCAGCCTTGATAATTTCTTTTTAGAGATTAATTCGTATCCTTTGCCAATTAACCAGGCCCCAATGATATGCATAAATCCGAAGGTCATTTTAATAAAGCAAGTCAGAAAGATTTAAAAATCTTATTTTTCGATGATTTTTACCTTTTTACTCAATCCAAGGGCTAATCTCTTGAGTTCGTAATTTTTGATTCCGTTCTCTTCTGCGTATATCTTAGCAGCATCTTCAGATCTAAAGGTTTTATCTCTCAACATTCTAGGCTTTCTTCTTTTCCTAGGCATGTACCTTTGTCTTCTTTGGGGATGTTTGGAATCCATAGCCAAAAGGAGAGATGAACGCTTTATAAAAGTTACGAAAATCGCTAGGTTTATAAATGGTTAAAAATAAGATTTTATAGATGGAAAAAAGGGGCCAGGTGACAGTAATATTTATAGTTCTAGGAGTACTTCTCTTAATTATTGGAGGATACTTTGGTGTTAAGTTTTTAATCCAGTCAGATTTCTTCCAGGGAGAGGTGGTTGACAAATTAGGAATCCCTTCAAAGATTGAACCTGTTAAGGAATTTATTGATGCATGTGTTGTGGATACAACCGAAAGGGGAATCGAATTAATGTCCTTTGGTGGTGGAAAAATAACGTTTGAGGAAGAGCTCATACCATTAACCCCGTTTAGCCCATTGGGTAAAAGTTTAGAGATTGTTTCTAGATCTGATTTCAGAACTGCGGTGTGGTTCAGAGAGACTGGAAATGGAATAACTGAAAATATCATGCCTACTGAAAGTGATATGGAAAAAGAGTTGGCAGAATATGTTAGGGAGGAGTTCCCATATTGTCTGAATAATCTAAGTATGTTTGCGAGAGATGGTTATGAAATGTATGTTGTTGAGGATGAACTTTCTGCTAAAGCTAGCATCTCTGGTGGGACTGTTAATGTTGAAGTTAATTATCCAATTTATGTGGGTGTTGGAGATGTCGAATTTACATTAGAAGATCATGAAGCCACTGTTGAAAGTCAGCTGGGAAACATGTATGAAATTGCAAAAGAAATGTTTGAGAATGAGAATGAAAAGTTCTTGCTTGAAAAAAAGACTTTGGACATTCTAATAGCCTATGATCCAGAAATTCCATATGCGGGATTAGATAGAAGTTGCACTCCTAGAGTTTGGTCTAAGATTGAGGCCATTCAAAATGTTAAAAATGCTTTGGTTGATAATGTGGCGGCCATTAGAATTGATGGTGCAGAGTATGATCTGCAGGATGAGAAATATGAATTTATGGAATTAGATTTATTAGATAGTAATTATGATGTGGGAATTAACTTAATGTATTCTTCAAGTTGGCCAACTGTTGTGGAGATCAGTCCTTCCGAAGGAGATCTACTTAAGGGTGGATCTCTAAGTGAGGGAGGGGCATGGTATGCTCAGATGGTTAGTGCATTTACTGGTTGCATTAGCACTCATCATTTTGTTTATGATCTGAAGTATCCAGTTTTAATTACAATTAATGATGGAGACGAATCTTTCCAGTTCGCAACAGAAGTTATTGTGGATAATAACCAACCAAGAATAAATAGAGCAGAACCAGAATTAGAAGAGAGTTTTAATTCTCCTGTTTGTGACTATATGGAATCTCCTTTAGATATCTCAGTTTATACTTATAATGGCCAAGGAAATACGGTCCCCCTTAGTGGAGTAGACTTGGCTTTCAAATGTGGAACTACTGTTTGTAATGTCAGAGATGTTGATGAAAGCGGAATAGTTAATGTGCCTGCTTGCTTTAATGGGTTTGTAGTTGGGAATAAAGAAGGTTACTTTGAAGGTAAACAAATGGTTAACTCAAAACCTAATAAAATTAGTGAGGCTTCAATAGTCCTTGAACCACTTTATACAAAAGATGTCGAGCTGGTGGTAATTGATAGTGATGATGGTGAGTCTAGAGGCCCCTACGATTCTGAAGAGGTAATGTTTCAGTTTGTTCACTTGACTAAAGATTATAGTACATTTTATCATTATCCAGAATCAACTTCTGTTGAGCTAATTCCTGGAGAGTATAGGGTTAGATCTCAAATCTTTGCAGATAGTACTTGGCCAATCACAACACAAAAAGAAAATATTGTTCAGTGTTTTGATAGTACCCAGGCGAGCTTACTTGGTATTGTTGGATTAGATACAAGCAAAAAGTGTATAACTGTTGAAATCCCAAGTATGGAAATGGATTACGCAATGAAAGGAGGAGATACTTTCGAGTTTAATTTTTACAGAATGGGATTGGCTAGCACAGGCAGTATGAAACTATTTGTTATGGCTGATAAAGTGCCGTCAAACATGGAGGAGATGGCTACAATTGGTTCAAATCCTGAACTAAATGTGGCTAGTGCTTATTTTAAGTATCCAGAATTATGAATATGAAAAAAATTATTGGGCTGTTTGTAATGTTTTTGGTAGTTTTCCTACCTTTGGCTTCACTTGACGTAACCGCATATCAACAACAATATAATACTCAGTTATATGGATCTCAAACATTTGGAAATTATAACTCTCAGAATTATTATGCAACTGGTGCCGGCTACGGAGATAACTGGCAAAACCAAGAAAGCGTTGGAAATAAATTGGAGAGGTGGTCCTACGGTATTGGGGCTAATGATTACCTCTATGGCGAAGCGATTGATCTGGGAGAGGCAATAATAGTTAATGTTGGTGACTACGAACCCAAGATGGTTAGGGAGGCAATGTTAGAGCAGCAGGCAGTTCCTGTTTTTGTTTACCTAAGTGGTACAAATGTTCAATCAATTTCTTCTATGATTACTGGAGAGAAAAATCAGCCAGACTTATTTAGTGGCCTAAGTGATGTACCTCCAATCTCTCATGTTGAAGTTGATTGGGACAACGACAACCCTTTCATTAAATTAATTGATCACATCCCACCAAAGGGAAAGGCATATTCAATGGACAATCTGGGAATGCTTGTGATTTATCTTGAGAAGTTAGATGGTGGTGATGCTTTGCCTGAAGAAACTGTGGAAGAGATTCCTGGAGTTAAATCTAGTAACTCTGCTTTGAAAGAAATGCTTAGTGCGAATTTAATTAAAGCAAATATTACAACAACTATCTACTTCGACTTTGCTCAGGAAGGATACATGAATATTGGTCCCCAGTCTTTGATTCTTAAGGTTGATGCAGATGAAGATTCATTTTTAGAACAGAGTAATCATGATGAATATTCTTTCATGGGCGGCAGAGGATTTATTAGAGCAGAAACAATTAATCCTGGAGAGGGTAGTGCTCCAGGTTCAGCAACATTTAGAGTTTATGATAAAGATATGAGACTTACTGCCCATTTAGCTTCAGGTGAAGACACACGTAGGTATGATCCAATTGATAGTTTCCCAAGTACTGTTGGTGGGAGAGTAAGATTAAATGAAGGAGAGATGCAAACAAACATTCCTTTCGATGATAAGGGAAATCCTCTGGAAGATTATATTTCCATTAAATTAGATTCTGTGGTTGGTGCAGAGAATAGAACATTCATTGAATTAAAATGGGGGAATAAAGTTGAGCAGAGAGTATTAACAAAAGGTAAAGCACTTTTTAGTGGTTCAATGTGGAGTGTGGCAGATATGAAGGTGGCAGAAGTCACTATTGCTGCAGAAAAAAGTAGAATACTTACCCAGATGAGTATTACTGGGAGCCCTCAATTATTCAAACATAGTTTAAGTTTAACCAATGGCCATCAAGTTAAAACCGTTAGCAAATATGTTGTGGGCGATTTACTTGGTGGAAACTTCCCAGATGATATTCAGCCAGGCACAGTTGAATCTTTAGAATTAAAATATTGTGGTGGAGCAATTCAGGCAGGAACCACAACAGACTTCTTTACTGGAATTTCAACTCCGATTTCAAGTACTGGTGCTGGTTATGCTTGCCAGGCAGTTGCTAATTTAAGAGAAGTAATAAAAAATTATCCAAGTAGTAATACTATTGACTCAGCCTATCTGTCTCTGGCTGGAATCTATAAAGATTACTTGATTGATTATCCTGCTTGTCACATTACTAGTTGGACTCCTGGACCTACAAGTGTTCCAATCTATTCAAATGATGCACAGTGTCAACTATTCAAAAGAGATATGGAAAAGTTAGCTTATTATTACTTGACAAAAAGTCCTGGTGCTTCTGAAAGATTAAAACATGAGTTCCTTCAGAACATGAGAAGTGTTGGGGGTGACTTCCAACTACCTTACGAAGGCATTAGTATTAGTTTGAAATATGTGGATATAATTGATGAAAAAGAAATGGGTAAGTTTAGTTATAAAATTGCTAATTCTGCAGAGATTAAAGATGTGAAAATTGGAGATCCACTTAAAGGTTCAAATGGTGCGCCTCTTGAGGGTACTGAAAAGTCTGGTGCTTCTGGAACAAGAAAGTTCAATTGGAAAGTTGATAGAATTGATCCGGGGAGGGTTAGACTTGTTAAACAATATGTGGGAACTAACTCTCTTGGTGGCACAACAACTCTCAGACTTGGATCATTAAATAATCTTGTTGTTAGTGATGTTTTTGATGGAAGAACAAGTTACGAAACACAACAGGTTGAGATCACAGGCATCGATACAGATACCATGGCTTATGTTACAATCATTCCTGGTTCTGGCCAGGGTAAGAGTACTTCAAACTTTAATGTTTATATTCCAATTGAGCCAAGGCCCTTCCAATTAACTCCAGATCAAATTAAATCTCAGATTAAGACAACAAGAGAAATTGCGGAAAGTCTTGAAGATACGGTTATGAAACTTTATGGTGTTGTTAAGGCTTGGAAAAAAGTTTGTATCTTAACATTTGGTTGGTTAACTGCTAAGAATATATTATTCGGTGGAGGTGCGGCCAAAGTTCTTGCTCGTCAACAGGTTGCCTCTTACTATAAACAGGATGTTTGCTATCAAAATGTAGGTTTCAATAAAGAATATAAAACAATGGATGAATGTTTGTATGCTAATTCAGATAATATAGAAAGAATGGTTGAGGTTGAAAAGAATGCCTATGAATATGTGGATAAAACTGCTGGAAGTAAAACAGCAGATCAAATTATTGCTGAAGGTGGAGACGGAGAAAAGTTCTTGGTTGCCGGAGGAACTATTGACCAATATAGAGATTACCTTAAATTTAAACATCTAAATGATTCGGTGGGAAATAATGCAGACTATGATCAATACATGGGACAGTATAAGGAGTTTGGTGGAGTTGCTACTTCATATAATAAAAAAGTAGACTCCTACGATGCTGCAAAATATTGGTATGATCAAACATATGATACTTGGTCAGATAATAAAAAAACTAGTTTCAAGAAAGGCATCAGTGCTAGTGACGATACTGAAGTTCTTGAAAGAATAATGGCTTCTGCTGCGGTGCACGATGTTGGTTATATTGGAAGTCACAATTTAGAAAGTGTAGAATTAATTTCATACTCCCAGGATAATAAGGGGGCAAGTGCTTTTGTTCCGGCTGTTGATAGTACTGGAAAGATGGTGGACTTGAAACCGGTTGAGTTGGTTAGGCTTACTCAAGTAGGATATGAAATTGAAGAAATTCATGGTGGGAATGTTGCCAATTTTATAACTAGAATAGATAGTGAGCTAACGCAGGCAGGAAAAACTTCTGGAGATGATAGTGTTCGGGCAGAGTACATTAAACAAAAATATAAGCATGTTTATGCAACTGACACTCAAGGAAATGATATTTTTGTTGAGAATATTCCTGCAAATCTTCAGTCATTAAGTGCTGCCGGAGTTCCAATTACCTCACCAACTACAACTGCAAAATATTACACCAGTTCAGTAACCAATCAGGATGGAAGACAATTGAATGCAAGATATTCTCCTCGTCAAACAATGGTTGCAGAATATGGAGACGGTGGAAATATTTATTGTGCTCCGATTGATAATGGGAATTACATCTTTGTTCTTGATAGATACCAGAACACTGGTGCTCCTAAATCTTTCCAAATTAGAAATGTTGGTCAGAATGGTTTAATTGAATGTCAGGGTGGAGGAGATGATGAGTTAATATTAGATAATAGTGCATTGGCATTTAATCAGAAAGAGAGATTGAAATATCTTAACCTCTTCAACAAATATGACATCTGTAAAAAGTCCGGAGACAAAGCTAACAAAGCACCTATCGGAAGCATACAAACAGTAGTTTGTAGTAACGAAGGACAACAACTGGCTGCAGATCTAACAGCACCTAAATGTATTGATAGTATGGATCCGAGTGATTGTCAGATCTTGTTTAATGCTTGTGATCCAGTTATGTGTCCTACCTCAAGATGTAACCTTGGTGGAAGATACCACGTTGATAATGTAATTGCTTCTGGTTTAATAGGTTCTGCTGTGCTTTGTAGTAATAATATTGATAATGGGGTTTACATGCCTGTGTGTTTAACTGGTATACTTGCTTCACTGAATAACATTAAGAGCATTCTAGAGGGCTATGCTGAATGTTTAGAAATTAATTTAGAGAGTAATGAGAATGTTGGTATCTGTGATGAGATAAGATCTATTGGCTTCTGTGAGTTGATCTGGAGAGAGGGAATGAACCTGGTTAAAATGCGTGGAGGTTTAATTGATTGGGTTGCAGATGGATTGTTCGGAGAGAATCAAGGTGGAGGAGAATATCTTTCATTTAGAAATACTTTGGATAATGCAGAGGATTCATTTGATTTCTTTACTAATGATTATAAAAATACGTTCCTTGGATATTATCAAGGTAAAAGTTCAGACGAAATTGGAAGTCAAATTTGTCAGATGCAGATTAGGGGAAAGATGCCTAGCTTTGGAGAGTTCTTAGATAAGTTGGCTGAGCCAGAAGATCCTCCGCAGTTTACTGCTTTCTTTGATAGTGCCCCATATATGGAACAGGCTGGACAGGCTCCAGGGGTTCCTGGTGCTGGTTATGGTGTTAAAGAGTTAGAACAATATAGGGTATTTTATCATCTTTATGCGGGTAGTGGATTCACAACCCAGGAAGATCCATTGAGTGAGTTTACAGTGGGAGAGACAAGTTTCAATGGGGCTTCGGTTACTTACATGGTTTACTTGAAAGGTCCAGGAGTTTCTCCGATGTATGTTACTCTTCCTTCAAACAATGCGGTGGAAAATATTGTGGGTGGTAATTTTGGACAGAATAGAAACACAGTTCAGAGGGGAAGATCAACACAACAAACAATTCATAAAATTGGTCCAAAAGGATACAATGAAATTTGTGTAAATATTAATGGATATGAAGAATGTGGATTTGGAAAGGTAACAAGTTCCTTCGGAGTTAATTATGTTAATGATAGAATGGTTGAGAATGATGCCCAAACACAGATTACTTCTGCTGCTGAATGTGTTCCGGATGTAAGCTCTGCTACTCTTGCGCTTGGAAGTCTTGGTGGTGCAGCAATAACTACACCAGAACAATATGGAATGTTAAGTACTGGGATAGTTAGAATTTGTAATCCTACAATGCCTACTCCTGAAGCTGGAAGATGGGCAGTTGTTGGAGTTTGTGGGGAAGATGAATCTGGAATAGATAGAGGTAGCTGTTGGTTAGATAGATCTTCGGTTAGAATCCAGGATGCTCAGGGAAGTCTACAAACACAACAGGCACTTAGTGCACTTTCACAGCAATATGGTGTTGGTGGAAACTTCCAATTAATGGATGATACTCAGGCTAGAAGTATGATGAACTTACTTAATCAACAGAGAGATAGAATTATTCAGGAGATTGCACAGCAGGTTATTAATGGCCACAGAACAAGTACCTCTAGTATGAGTGCAAGACTTACGGGTGGTGCATCTCCATGAAATTAAAGTTTATCTTTTTCTTTATTCTTTTACTTAGTGCTGGCATCTTTGCAGCAAATGTTAATGAATTTATTACATGTGATAACGGAGTCACTTTATGTTTAGAAAAAGATATCCCTGCTGTGAAAGAGGGAATTAATAAATATCTTTCTCTTACTGAAAGCGGTGTTCCGGGTGGGGGTGCAATTACTTACAAACATCTTTATGGTGGAAATGCAAGTCAGAATATTCGAATGCAAGCCATTGATCCAAACCTAAGATCTCAGGCACTTTATGAAGAGGCTCTGGGTTTTATTGAGATTGCAAAAATTAAACGTAATTATGAATCTGTTCAGGTTATTGAAATTGTAGAAACAGTTGCTCCGTTGGAGTTCCCTAAGGAAGAAGGATTAGGAAATACTAACTTTGGTGCAATGCTAACTCTTGGTGATGTTGATTATTATTATTGGGATGGAAGTCAGTGGATTGCTCCGGAAAATACAAGGGCTGGCGGAGTTGTTTATGAAGACTTTGAAAAATATTCTGAACAAGGTTCATTAGATTCAATTTGGACCATTGGAAAATTAATTAGTCCTTATTGGTCATATTCTGGAAGAGAAAATAGTAATCAGATGTATATTAATTTAAGGTGTGATTTCGGACTTGATCCTGAAAATCACGAATTTCATTCATCCACCTTTGATGTTACTTATAGTATCGACTTTAATGATCTTGATGAGGCCGATGCAACACTTTTAGATATGCTTTCAGTTATGGAGAATGGTTTGAAAGAATGTGATGCAAAAAGTCTTGGTTTAGAAAATATCGAACAAGAACCACAAGCTGAAATCTCAGATGCTGAAACCGATCAAAATTGTTTGGAGTTTGGAGAGGGTCTAATGACTTTTTATGGGGAAAAAACTAATGTTCTTGGTGGTCCTTATGATCATTACATAAATGAAATTGCTAAAGAGAAGGGTGTTGATCCTAGTTTAATTAAAACTTTAATGAATCTTAGCTCCAATTTTAATCCTGCTTATTTTTCTCCTACTCCTTCAGATGCTTCATTAAAGAAAAAAGGGCTAATGGCAATAACTCCTTCAGAGTTTAGTAAGTATGCGGATGGGAGTCATGCCAAAGAGGTTTTTGATATTGAATCTAATATTCGTGCTGGAACAAATAAATTTATTTCATTAGTTCAAGAGAATGGTGGAAATGGTTGTTGGGCACTTGATTATTGGTTTGATTATGAAAAAGCAAAGAAAGCCAAAAAAGAAGGAATAAGTTGGGCTTCATTTGATTCAGACTCAACAAGTAAAGCAATGATACTTCATGAGAAATATCAAGTACAAGCTGAAGAAGATAATGTTAATGAATTGGCTGTTTCTTCTGCGACAGGTGGAAAGATTAGTGCCACAGATAAATTGCTCATTATTGGAGATTCGCATATGGTTGGAGATTATGGGGGCAAACTTTATTCTTTATTTTCTGACACTTCTTCTGCGACTGTTAGGATGCACGGAGTAGTTGGAACTTCCCCCCAACATTGGATCTCTTCTACAGATAGTGATGCGTTTAAAAAGAATGACTGGTGGAGAATAAAATATGAGGATGGTAAAGAAGATAAAAAAACTAAAACTCTTCCGGCAAACTATTTCGATAATATCGCAGATGACTTTGTTCCAACTTCGATTATTGTGAGCTTGGGAACAAATATGATTTATCAGCAGGGCACAGGAAATATAGAACTTTATGTTGATCAGTTAGCTTCACTTGCGGCATCAAAAGGCACTTGTTATTGGGTTGGCCCCCCTCATGTTGGAAGAGGTCATGAATATGCAGATAAAATTAACGCTGCGAATAATGAAATTAAGGTTGCGGCAAGTCAGCATTGTACATTTATTGATTCATTAACACTTACAGACAAAAATAGTATTGGTTCTACTGCATATCACTATCCTAAAACTTTAGCTGAAGAATGGGCTACAAGAGTATTCCAAACTATCCAAGGATTTGGTGTTGATCAGCTTAAGCCTGTTTCTATTGGTCCGGCTATTACTGAAATCCCCGAAGGTCTTGATCACTTGGGTGCTGGAGATGGTTGGTACATTAGTGCAACACCTACTCCAGGTAATTATGAAACCAATATACTCCCCTATACTTTTGAAACATTAAAGCCTTCCAGTTCAGTTAGTAAAAAAGGCGTGGTATATGGCTACTTTTCATCCAAACATTGCGTTACTGGTACTGAAAACTTTTCAGTTGGTACAGAGGTTACCTCTAAAGGGAATCTTCGTTGTAAATGTGATGGGGTGATGGGTAAGCCTAGTAAGACTCAAAAAGAAGTTGTTGAAGCAATTTCTACTTTAATTCCTGAATTTTCTCCTAGTGAGGCCCCAACAATGGAATATGGCGAAGTAAGAATTACTGGATATTATGTTCTTGACTATGGTGACTTCTGTGGAAAATTAACACCTCAAGAGTGTGGTGAGAAAAAACCAGCTACTTGGGCTAAGATGTATTCAGATGCTAAGATGCAAGGTACAATTTTTTATGACGGAGATTATTATTTTTATACTGCTTTAAGTAAAACTGGTCCCACTTATACTATTGATTCAACAAAAGCAACAGATGGACCAATGGGGATCGCAGGGATGGTCCTTCCCGGAATAAGTATTGCGGTTAATTCAAATCCTGCTTCTCCTGGATACATCCCCTATGGCTCAAGAGTTTACTTAGAATTTGATAATGATCCAAATAATATTGCAAATGGTTGGCATGTTGCTGGAGATACTGGTGGACACTTTGTTTGTGCCCCTAAGATAGATATATATCATGGGGTGGGTAAGGAGGCGAGGGCAAGAGCCTATGCTGCCGGTACTAAGGCAAAGGTCTGGGTATTCCCTCCGATTCAAGGAGATGCACCTGGAGCTCAAACACAATTAATAAACTCTGAAACTGGCGAGGCTGTGGCTTCTGCAGATGAAGGTGGATTCTGGGATTGGTTACAGTTCTGGGCTTAGAAAATGGATTGGAAAAAAAGAGGGCTAACATTTTTACTTGATCTAGTTTTTACTGCAGGAATTTTAGGTTTCTTTTATTGGATGAGAGAATGGATGGCAGGAGTTATTGCGCAAATTAATACTCTTGGTCCTGCGTTGGCACAGTTAGAACAGGAAGCTGCAACTGAAAGTTTTACGGCAAATAGCGTTGCTGCACTGGAAGGAATTAATTCCTTAGCTACAAATACTCTGCTTGTTAATCAGGTGATTATGCCAATATTTTTAATTGTTTTATTTATAGTAACTCAAATGCTTGTTTGGAAATATCTAAATAAAACTCCTTTTGTTCGGTTTGCCTCATATAGCATTCTTCCGTTTGTTCTGTTCCTTTTATTTGGTTCAATGTTTTTGGAATTATTAATGTGGGCATTCATGTACCTGGACTTTAGTTGGTTCTGGTTCATAGTTGTAATCTTATTGTTATTGTTTACTTCCTACTATGCTTTGGTTTGGAATGTACATTGGAAAGATGGAATTAAAAAGTTGTTTAAACGTAGACAAGTTATTGGCCCTTACTTGTTGTTAGTGTTAGCTACTTTGTTTTACCTGATTGTAATGTCTATCTTCTTCATAGGTTTGATTTCAAGTAGCATTGGTTTCATGGCTTTTGTTTGGGGTATTGTTTCTTTGATTGCCTTTAATTATGCTAGAAGTTATTATATTAGAAAGGCAAGAAATTAATTTTAGTTATAAAACTTTAAATTGTATTAACTCTACTTCCTCATTGGAAGATATTTTTTCCCTGTTCTTCATTGATTCAATGCTTTTTTTAGGAACTCCCAGAAAGAATAGTTTTCCAGGGGTTGTTAATGTTCTTTTTAATACTCTGATTTTTATATCCCAATCTTTTCCAGAATAAGATTTTGCTAAATAAACTTTTCCAGGTTTATATTTCCCAATCTCTTCTTTTATCCGAATGGTCATATTCTTTTTTTTACTTAAAAGAGCTTTCTTATATTGTGTGGGAAATAATATTTCATCCATATTAATTAATAATTGGTCAGATATATAAGAATATTCTAAAAATTATTAAAAAAGTAAAATAAAGAA
>Ga0257119_1002029_pt1 | contig 12817 bp, 7 predicted proteins | sample SI112_200mmetaG_FD_190179 | JGI IMG/M metagenome (GOLD analysis project Ga0257119, IMG submission 190179) | Marine microbial communities from Saanich Inlet, British Columbia, Canada - SI112_200m | ecosystem: Environmental > Aquatic > Marine > Inlet | place: Canada: British Columbia | collected... | reverse complement strand
TAGTATTGCAACAGTAGTTGACACAATCGAAGACAAGGTTGATACAGTTGATACAGTTGTAGATAGTATCGCGACAGTAGTTGACACAATCGAAGACAAGGTTGATACAGTTGATACAGTTGTAGATAGTATTGCAACAGTAGTTGACACAATCGAAGACAAGGTTGATACAATTGATACAGTTGTAGATAGTATTGCAACAGTAGTTGACACAATCGAAGACAAGGTTGATACAATTGACACAGTTGTAGATAGTATCGCGACAGTAGTTGACACAATCGAAGACAAGGTTGATACAATTGACACAGTTGTAGATAGTATTGCAACAGTAGTTGACACAATCGAAGACAAGGTTGATACAATTGATACAGTTGTAGATAGTATTGCAACAGTAGTTGACACAATCGAAGACAAGGTTGATACAATTGACACAGTTGTAGACAGTATTGCGACAGTCGTTGATACAATCGAAGATAAGGTTGATACAGTCGATACAGTTGTAGACAGTATTGCAACAGTAGTTGACACAATCGAAGATAAGGTTGATACAGTCGATACAGTTGTAGACAGCATTGCTGTTGAAGTTGACAAGATAAGAACAACAGACTTTGGCGCTACATGGACAATGGTTCAAGATGTGCTTAATAGAGTTGGCGATTGGAATGATTCACAATCGGATGCCACAGCAGCAGATACAGACACATTGTTTGGTAGAATTGGTATTCCAACTGATGATGCAAGTGATGGCGATGAATCTATTTTCGGTCATGTAAATGAGATTCTTGATCGAATTGGTAATGTTAACTTTAATTACTTAAATCCAGACGCAGACGATTTAACAACGGCTATTAACGAATTGGCAGCTGACGTTGTAACGATTGACACAGAAGTTGACAAGATCAGAACATCAGACTTTGGTGGAACTTGGACAATGTTGCAAACCAACTTCGATAAGATCCGCACAAGTGACTTTGGTGGCACATGGACATTAGCTACAGAAGGCTTCCATACAACTTGGACTGCGTATGACGATAAGTTTGTAACAACTTGGACTGCGTATGATGACAAGTTTGTTGAAACTTGGACCGCATACAACGACAAGTTTGTTGAAACTTGGACAGCATACAACGACAAGTTCGTAGAAACTTGGACAGCGTATGACGATAAGTTTGTAACAACTTGGACTGCGTATGACGATAAGTTTGTTGAAACTTGGACTGCGTATGATGACAAGTTTGTTGAAACTTGGACCGCGTATGACGACAAGTTTGTTGAAACTTGGACAGCATACAACGACAAGTTTGTTGAAACTTGGACAGCGTATGACGATAAGTTTGTAACAACTTGGACTGCGTATGATGACAAGTTTGTTGAAACTTGGACCGCATACAACGACAAGTTCGTTGAAACTTGGACCGCGTATGACGATAAGTTTGTAACAACTTGGACTGCGTATGATGACAAGTTTGTTGAAACTTGGACAGCGTACAACGACAAGTTCGTTGAAACTTGGACTGCGTATGACGATAAGTTTGTAACAACTTGGACTGCGTATGATGACAAGTTTGTTGAAACTTGGACCGCGTATGACGACAAGTTCGTTGAAACTTGGACAGCATACAACGACAAGTTCGTAGAAACTTGGACAGCGTATGACGATAAGTTTGTAACAACTTGGACTGCGTATGATGACAAGTTTGCTGAAACATGGACCGCGTATGATGGCAAGTTCAATGAAACATGGACGCAGCTTGGTGTAGGAACAACAACGTTTATTCCTGCTAGGACCAATTCATTATTAACGGGACATGCCGATCTTGGCAACACACAGACTTCTGTCCTTGGTTGGCTCAAGTCAATTTACAAAGAAGTTCGTTTGGTTGTTGCACAGCATGATGCCTATGCAGTTGGAGCCGTCGGAGACATGGCTTCTGGATATGCACAAGGTGATGCTGTTGCAGATTGGAATGAAGCATAAATAAGTAAAAAAGAAAGGGTTAATAACCTAAAAGGCCCCTCCTTGTGAGGGGCCTTTTTTTTGAGCAAATTTTTCTTTTGCGGTACTCTAAGTTCCAAGATACAAAAAATCCATTTTGTTATACAAAAGGGTGCCAAATGAATAAAAAAGATAAATTTTATGTAACAACTCCTCTTTACTATGTAACTTCTGAGCCACATCTTGGCTCATTATATTCAACAGTTTTAGCTGACATTCTTGCTAGATGGAACAAGGTTTCTGGAAAGCAGGTATTTTTTTTGACAGGCTCAGATGAACATGGACAAAAAATCATGCAAGCGGCTCAAAAGGTTGGTAAAGAACCAAAGGAATTTGTTGATAGTTTTATAGAATCGTATAAAACTTTGTGGAAAAAATATGACATTGATTACAACAAATTTATACGTACAACTGATGATTATCATGTAAAAGCGGTACAATCATGGATATCCGATTTAATTAAAAAAGGGGATATTTACAAATCATTTTACAAAGGTTGGTATTGTACTCCGTGTGAGTCTTATTTGACAGACAATGATGTTTCAGAATCACGCAAAAAGGGTAACAATGTTCCATTGTGTACGGTGTGCGAGCGAGAGACAGCTGAGCTTCAAGATGAAAGTTACTTTTTTAAACTTTCAAAGTATCAAGATAAGCTGCTTGATTTTTATAAAAAAAATCCAAATTTTGTTGTACCAAAGGAACGTTTGGCTGAGGTTGTGTCTTTTGTTAAGTCTGGGCTTAAAGACTTGAGTATTTCAAGGACAAATATTAATTGGGGAGTTCCTTTTCCTGGTGATGACAAACATGTAACTTATGTTTGGGCTGATGCATTAAACAATTATATTACCGGAATTGGCTACGGACAAAAAAATAAACAAGAAGAATTTAAAAAATGGTGGCCGGCAGATTGTCAAATTATGGGCAAAGATATTTTAAGGTTTCATGCTGTTTATTGGCCAGCATTTTTAATGGCTTCAGACCTTGAGCCACCAAAGAATTTGCTTATTCATGGGTGGATTACAGTTTCTGGTAAAAAAATGTCAAAATCACGTTCAAATGTTGTTGAACCAAATGAGCTGCTTTCAGATTATGGTGCAGACTCTATTCGTTATTATTTGTCCAGATATATGGCAATTACACAGGACTCTGATTTTGATATCGATGACTTAGAAAAACGACTTTCAACTGATTTGGCAAATGACCTTGGTAATCTTTTGAACAGAGTGATAATTTTGGCAGAAAAAAATGATTGCCTTAATGTTAAGCCTGCAGAAGATTGGTCTGAAGAAAGCAAAAAACTACAAGAGAATGCAATACAGGCTATCCAATTGTTTACAAAACACATGAATGAGTTTTATTTTCATATTGCGCTTTCTCATGTGTGGAAATTTATTAATCAGGTAAATGCTTATTTTCATGACCAAGAACCGTGGAAACAAGCAAAACTGGACAAAAAACAATTTGCACAAATAATTTCAGCAACTTGCCACAGTTTATATACGATTTCCGTACTTTTGTGGCCTGTGATGCCCAAAAAGATGAGCGAACTTCTTGGAGCCTTATCTGTTCATTTTGATTCGAATGCGCTTGAATTTGATGTGTTTTTGAAAAATGAGTGGAATAATACATTTACTCTAAAAAAAATAGAGCCAATTTTTAAAAAGTATGTTTCTAAGAAAAAGGATAGCTCCGTGCAAGAAGAGGGAAAAGAGGAAGTTAAAAAAGACGAATATATTTCAATTGAGGATTTGGCAAAGGTTGAGCTGTGTGTTGGTACAATAACCAAATGCGATGAGATTGAGGGTTCGGATAAATTGTTTAAATTATTGGTTGATTTTGGTCCAAAGGGTGAGCGTCAAATTTTGGCAGGTGTAAAAAAGTTTTATGATGCACAAGATTTAATTGGCAAGCAAGGTGTTTTTGTTATCAATCTTAAGCCTAGAAAAATAATGGGTATAGAATCTTGTGGAATGATGTTCGTTGCGGAAGATGAGAAAAAAACTATGCAATTTATTACAGTAAGTGGTCCGGTTTTATCTGGTCAGAAGTTGCGTTAGTACACATTTTATCTATTTTGTTGCGGCATTTTATATATTGTGGTAATACTGTGCTAGACGTAAAAGATTACTTACTTTTTTGGGGAATAGATTATGAATTTTGCAAAACTTCGACGTTGTGGAAAACAGTTTATAAAATTGGGACCAAGAAGAAGCTTTCATATTTTAGAAAACCGTATTAAGACCGGATGCTTTAATCACTACTGGCGTTATATGGCGAAAAAAAATGAGGCTGGATCCACTTGGCTTTCGCTTGTTAAAAGACATGGATTCCCAAAAAATTTCGATGAGTTTTTCAAAACAATTTCTAGAAAAAAGCTTTCTTGTCTTGAAGAACTTTATCCAATAAATGATTTTGATAAGAACGATGTTATCAAGCAAGCAGATGAATTTGTAAACAAAACATTTGAAATATTGGGTTCAGGTAAACGTACGTTTGATAGTATTCCATGGAATGATGACTTCAGGTTAAAACAACAAAATAAGCTTGCAAAAACGTCTTTCGATAAAGATGCTTATTACAAAGACATTCACATAAAAAGTGGAAAAACAAAAACATTTGCAAAAGACATAAAAGTTCCTTGGGAACTTTCTAGATTTTACCATTTATTTGTTATTGGCCAAGCGTATGAACTTACGCAAGATGAAAAATATACAAAAGCTTTTGTAGAGCAAGTTTCTGATTGGATGGAAAACAATCAGTTTCTACTTGGCCCAAATTGGGTTTGTCCTATGGATGTTGGCATCAGGTCAATTAACTTTGTTTGGGGATTGATGTTTTTCAAGAGCTCAGACTCGGTTTCGCCAAAATTTTGGGAAAAATTTTTGTGTTCTATGTATGACCATTTTTTCTATCTTGAAAACAACTGGGAAGTTTATGATTCATTGACTTCCAATCATTATATTTCAGATCTAATTGGGTACTTTTATTTGTGTTTAGTATTTTCAGACATTCCTGGAGTAAAGGACAAAACTCGTTGGTGTTATCAAGAATTATTACGAGAGTTTGAAAAGCAAGTATTTGAGGAAGGGACCGATTACGAAGGTTCCACAGGATATCATAAATTAGTTACTGAAATATTTTCGCATTTTTATTTGCTTGGAAGAGAACTAGCGTTTCCATTTTCAACGTTTTTTGTTGATAAGTTGTCGCGTATGTATGACTTTATTGACATGTGTAGTTCTTCGCCTGGGAAGTTTGTGAAAATAGGAGACAATGATTCTGGTCGTATTATGTACTACAGTATTACAGAAAAATTGGTCAACGAATTTAAATCTAAAAATAAAAAAACAAAAGAATTTTACCCTAGATTTGGTTTGTCTGTTTTGAAGAAAAATGATTGGCACATTACATTGCGCCATCATGCATATGATCAGTACCAACCATCAGGACATTTTCATAATGACGTTGGTAGTGTTACCTTGGCTTACAAGGGTAAAGATATTTTTATAGACCCGGGAACATATTTGTATACACCTTCAGAAGTATGGCGCAATCATATGCGTTCTGTGGTTGTTCACAATACGTTTTTCTTGGACGGATTAGAATTTGTTCCGTTTGACTATAGGTTGTTTGCGCTGGAGATTCCGGCACAAATAAATAATGATAAACATTTTTCTCTTGAACATGATTTGTACGGTGTGTTTGAGCTTCGGGCACATAGAGACCTTAATTTAAACGAGACAGATAAAGTATTTAAAATAACGGATTGGTGGACATGTATTGGAACCTGTCAAAGAGCGTATCCTCAAGTGTGTTGGAATTTTACGTTAGACAGTGCTATTGAAACAAAAAAAGATAAAAACGGATGGATTCTAAGTTGTGGTGGTGATCCGTTGATCCGGATTAGTTCTGAGAACATTAAATTTAACGAGGCTCTAGCCTTTGCATCAAAAGAATACGGGGAAGTCCAAAAGACAAGAGCTCTTAGAGCTGTAATGCCTTTTGAGTTATACAAAAAATCAACGATTATTATCGAAGGTTTATAGTATTATTCTTCGTTTTTGTAGCTGCATTTTTTGTTAAAACATGTCAGTATTGTGCTGCCAGCCTTATAAGTTTTCTTTGTCAAAAATGGTGATTTGCATTCTGGACATGGTGTTTCTTCTATATCCCCAAAAACAGCAAAAGTACATTTTGGATAGTTTTTGCATCCCCATAAAACACCACCTCTCCAATTTTTCTTGACAACGTCTCCCTTGCAAGAAGGACAAGGAAACTGTGCCTTAACAGCGTGCACGTATTTGCATTCTGGGTACCCTGAGCAAGCTGTGAATGGTCCAAACCTTCCTGGAATTTCTCGCAATTGCCTTGAGCATTCTGGACATTTTTCGTCAAGAAGCTTTGGTCCCTGATTGGCTATTATTTCTATTTCTCCGTCGGAATTTTTCTTAAAGTTTGATGTGAACGTACAGGTTGGAAATTCTGTGCATCCTACAAATTCTCCGTTTTTTCCAATTCGAATTGCAAGTTTGCCGTCTTTGCATTTTGGACACGAAATAGATGTTACCTGTAATGTTTTTTTGCTTCCAATTGTTCCTTGAAACTGTTTTAAATCTTTTTCAAATGTTTCGTAGAATTCATTAAGAAGATCGTCTCGGCCCATTTCTCCCTGAGCAATTTTATCAAGGTCTTCTTCCATCAATGCCGTAAATTTATAGTCCATTATTTTTGGAAGATTTTCTACGAGCATATTGTTGACTTTGTAGCCAAGTTCTGTCGGAGAAAACTTCTTTTTTTCTTTGATTACATATTGTCTTGTTTGAATTGTACTCAAAGTTGCGGAGTATGTACTTGGTCGACCAATTCCTTGTTGTTCCATTTCCTTAACCAATGATGCTTCTGTGTATTTTGCTGGTGGTTGAGTAAAGTGTTGTTTCGGGTCAACTTTTTTTAGAGAGACTGGTTCATTGGCGCGTATACCATCAGGAATGATAACCTTTTGATCTTTTTCTGTTTCTTCTGGTTTGTAAACTTTTAAAAAACCGTCGAACAAAAGAGTTGAACCGGTTACGCCAAAAGTATATTTGCCACCTTTTATAGTGACAACTCTTTGTGCGTATAGCGCTGGTGTCATTTGACATGAAACAAAGCGTCTCCAAATTATATCATAAAGTTTTAAAATATCGTCTGATACAAAAGGCCGAATTTGTGCAGGAGATATTGAAATATTAATTGGGCGAATTGCTTCGTGTGCATCTTGTGTTTTAGCTTTACTTTTCTTGCCTCTTTCGTAAGTGTTTGCTCTTGCTGGCAAGTATTCATTTCCGTATTGTTTTGGTATGACAGATCTTGCCTGTTTTATTGCTGTATCAGATATTCTTAAAGAATCTGTTCTCATGTATGTAATAAGTGCCACTGGATTTGTTGGATCTTGTAGAGATACACCTTCATACAATTGTTGAGCGACCGTCATTGTTTTTTTCACAGAAAAACCAAGTTGATTTACTGCTGCTTGTTGTAATGTACTTGTCATGAAAGGAGGAAGCGGATTTTTTGTCCGTTTTTTGTCCTCTATGGATTTTATAGAAAAATCTGTATTTTTTAGCTCGGAGAGAATCTCTTTTACTTTTTTTTCATTAGTAATTTTTGCTTTTTTGCTGCTAATATGTGTTAGTAATGCAACAACTTGATTATCGTCATCTGTGTTAAATGTTCCACCGATGCTCCAGTATTCTTCAGGCTTAAAATTTTTAATTTGATCTTCTCGATCACAAATCATTCTAAGAGCAACTGATTGAACTCTACCCGCGGAAAGACCTTTTGTTATTTTTTGCCAAAGTATTGGAGATACTTCGTATCCGACCCATCTGTCCAAGACTCTTCTTGCTTGTTGTGCGCGGACTTTATTTAGGTCTACCTTGTGTGGATCTTCAATAGACTTTTCAATAGCTTCTTTGGTAATTTCGTTAAAGGAAATCCTATGAATTTTATTTTTGTCTTTGACTACCTTTTCTATTTCTTGACCAATGTGCCAGGCGATAATTTCACCCTCTCGGTCTGGATCTGGAGCCAAAAAGACTTCATCAGCTGTTGAGGCTTCTTTACAAATACCAGCTATTACTTTGGCCTTGTTTTCAATTGTGTCGTATTCAAGTTGAATTGGATCGCCAAGAGTAACTCCCAGTTTTTTAATTGGAAGATCTTTTATGTGCCCAACTGTGGACATAATCTTAAAATCGTTACCTAGGAATTTAGATATTGTTTTTATTTTTGCAGGGGACTCAACTATTAATAATTTTTTCATAATTTTTACCGTTTAATAACCTCTTTTTTGTTCCATCAATAATTTTTATAATAAAAGCATTATTTTCTAAATGTCAAATTTGTTTTCAGTTTTATTTTTTTATCGTACTGTTTGTTCTTTGCTTTTTTGGCATTTTCTATGGTCATTTTTTTTATATTACATTATAACTATAAGTATAATGAATCTAAGGTAATGTAATTTTTAAAAAAGGTAAAATTATGAGTATTGTAAAACTATTTAAGACTTTTTTAGGTGCTTGGGCTCGATCTTGCGCTATTTTGTTGCCAAAAAATTTAAAACTTTTTTTGTTGGTGACGCTTAAGTCTGTTGTTAGAGTTTACATTGTTATTTTCAGTCGTTTTTGGTGGCTTTTTTTAGCTTTTTGTGCTTTTTCTTTTTTTTATTTTTCTCATCGTAATATGTTTTTGAATACCTTATTTTCATGCATTACATTTTTGATATTTATTACTACCAGACCGTCTGTAGATAAAAAAACGTTTTCTTACTATAAAAAATATCTTTGGCATTTACTGGTTTTTGTATTGTGTATGTTTTTTCTTTTAAAAATATCAAAGGCTTTTATTGTTTCATCTCCTCTTTTTGCATTTTTTATTTTTTTCTGGATAGATTCTGGTGAAATTCTTCCAGCGGCAAGAGTCTTTATAAGGACAATAATTTTGTTTTTGTTTGCTTTACCGGTTTGCTTGTTGTATTCACTCGTGTTTGGTGCTATAGATAGAGCTTTTTTAAATTACTTTATTTTGTCTTACGGTATGGATATCGGTTTTATTTATGGTTATGCTTTACTTCTTTTACCCCTTCAGGTTTCTTTTATGGTAAACTTGTATATTAAAAATGTGCATGATTCTTACACAGAATTTTATAATTATAGGAACGTTTTTTTGAAAATTTAATACACGAGTAAATGAGGTTTTTTGTTATGTTAAAAAAGGTGATTAGTATTTTTAAGTCGTTGTTCTCCTACGGTTTAATTGGATCATTATTTCTATTTTTATGGCCACCGATTTTGTTATTAAGTTTACTTCCTAGAAGATATCGGTTTAGAAGTAGATGCATTTTTTCGCTTCTAAGTGTTTTTTATAATCTAATTTTATTTTCTACTTTTGTTCGTATAAAAATAAAAGGGGACAGACAGAAATTTAATCAACAGATCTTATTTGTATCTAATCATCAGTCAACGTTAGACATTATTATTATGGGAAAGATTATTGGCTCTTTTCCTCACGTTTGGTTTGCAAAGTATGAGCTCGGTAAAAATTTTATTATGGGGCTATGGATGAGAAGAATGTCTGCATTGGTTGACTACAGGTGTAAGTATAAATCTTCAAAGGCTTTGCTTCGTGGAATTTCATTGATGAAGAAATATAAATTAAGTGGAGCAATGTTCCCTGAGGGTGGTCGTTATACGGATGGAAAGCTGCATCCTTTTTTTAAGGGTTTTGCGGTGATAGCAAAAAGAATTGGATGCCCAGTTGTTCCCGTGATGATAAACAATGCTTATAAGGTTTATCCTCCTGGGAGTATTTTCTTAAAAGATGAGACTATTTATGTTACAATTGGACCGGCTTTCGTATGTAAAAGTAATGAATCATACGATGAGTTTACAAAGCGTGTTTACGGTTGGTTTGCTCAGCAGGGAACAAGCAAGAAATAATATGTAATTTCACGATTTGTATTTACACTACTATATTGTTAAATATGATTTGTATTTAGAAAAACATCTAATTGTTATGGGAACAACTTTACATTTTGCTCACATTTATATTTTTTTAATTTGCCTGGTCCTGCTATTTGTTGGTACCGTGTATCGTCTTTACGTAAAAAAAGAACCAACATATATGTATCCATTGGGCTCTGTGTTAAAGCGATCGGGAGCTAAGGGTTACTCTATTGGTAAGCCTGTTTTGTTCACAATTCGCATGATTTGTTTGTTTTTGTTGGCTATGTTGGCCGGAAAATTGCAGATAGCAGACAACACATCAAAGGTCTATGTTGAGGGTCGAGACATTGTATTGGCCATTGATGTTTCTGGAAGCATGAGTTTGATTGATGACGAAGATGATCCTCAGCGGAGAATTGATGTTGCAAAAAAAGAGGCCTTAAATTTTGTCAAAAGAAGGGAAAGCGATCAGATCGGTCTTGTTATTTTTGGTAACGTTGCTGTTTCTAGGTGCCCTTTGACTTTGGATAAAAATATTTTGTCTGAAATTATATCTGAAATTGAACTAGGAGTTGTTCCGTACGAGGGCACAGTTGTAGCTATTGGCATGGCAACAGCAATCAATAGACTAAAAAATTCCAAGGCAAAAAGTAAGGTTATTATTTTATTAACTGACGGTGCTCCAACAGAAAATGATATCAATCCTGACGTCCCAATAAAAATAGCAAAGGATTTGGGAATAAAGATATATACAATAGGAGTTGGAGATATAAGAGGTGGCATTGCACAAGACCCGTTTTTCGGATTCAGGCGTGTTGGTGGTGAGTTGAACAAGCCTTTGTTGGAACGTATTGCAAAAGAAACGGGCGGAAAATTTTTCGAAGCACAAAATCCACATCAAATGAAAATGATTTATAGTACAATTGATAGATTGGAAACAAGCGAGTATGAAACGGTTGTTTTTTCTCGTTATCAAGATTATTTTGAGCATATTTTGTGGTTGGTACTAATTCTTATTTTGTTAGAGACTGTTGCTCGGTCATTTGTTTGGTTTAGATTATGATATTATTTACAGATTTTTCGTTTGGGGCCCTAGAGTCCATTTTTTTCTTGATCCCTATTGCTGTTTTGTTTTGTATTCTTATTGTGTATAAAACAAAAAAAAGTGTTTTATGTTCATCTATGCTTGTTTCTAATAGATGGGCAAAATTGTTGCTCAAGCATTTTTCTAAATTGCGGATTTATTTTAAAATGATTTTTTTGTTTGCAGGTTTTTTGTTTTTGTCTGTGGCTTTTTTAAGACCACAATGGGATAAAAAACAGGACAGGGTTGAACAAGAAGGTAGGGATTTATTTATAGCGTTGGATATTTCTAGAAGCATGCTTGCGGAGGATGAAAAGCCCAGTAGGCTAGAGGCAGCTAAGAAAAAAATAAAAAAGCTTGTAAAAAATCTTTCTTGTGAGCGCGTTGGTCTTATTCTTTTTTCTGGGGCAGCATTTATTCAGTGCCCATTAACAAATGATTATGGGGCGTTCTTTTTGTTCTTGGATGATGTTGATGTTGAAACAATATCTACGGGTACTACGGCCATTGATCAAGCCATAAAAAAAGCCTTGGAGTCTTTTGAAAAAATTGGAAATAGAAAAAATAAGTTGCTAGCTTTGTTTACTGACGGAGAGGATTTTTCTACGAACCTAAAGGGCATAAAAGAATTAGCTTTTAGCAAGGGGGCAACAATATTTACCTTTGGAGTTGGAACAGAAGGCGGGGCACCCATTCCACTGGTAAAGGAGAATGGACACCAGAAAGATGAATTTGGAAAGGTTGTTATTTCTAAATTAAACGTGGGGCTTTTAAAGTCGTTGTCACACGATTCTGGGGGAATTTTTGTTCGCTCAACACAAGATGATTCGGATATTATATTATTAATGGACAGGGTGCAAAAAATTGAAAAAGAGCGCCTTGAAGACAAAAATGTTATTCGTCCCGAAGAACAGTATTGTTATTTTGCGTTTGCCAGTTTTTTGTGCTTTTTGCTTGAATGGCTTATATGAAAATTGTGACGGTTTTAACCTTTTTATTTGTTTTTTGTTGTACGTCGTTAGATTGTCTGGCTTGGTTTGATGAGTATCGGGCTGCAGGCTTATATAATGAGGGCAAGTTCGAAGAGGCAGAAAAAGCGTTTTCTGATTTGTTGGTTGATAACCCTAAAGATGCCAAATTACTGTTTAATTGTGGAGATACCTTTTATAAAGAAAAAAAATACGATAAAGCCGAACTCTATTTTGACAAGGTTCGGTCATTGAATCTGCTTTCATCTAGTAATACTGAAGAGGCTAACTTTAATTATGGGAATGCCAGCTTTCAGCTTGAAAAATACGCAACAGCATGCAGGGCGTATGAAAAGGTTTTGGAAATAAATTCAGATAATAAAAAGGCAAAGCACAATCTTGAAGTTGCAAAAAAGAAGCTTAGAGAGCAGAAGCAACGTGAGATGGAGAACCAAAACAACAGTGATGAACAAAAGGAAAAGCAAGAAAAGAAAGAGGAAGAAAAAGAAAATCAGAAGAAAAAACAGAATAAATCTTCAGAGAAAGAAGAAAAAAAAGAGCAACAAGAGGAAAACTCAAAAAAGACAGAAAAAAAGGAAGAAGAGCAGAAGTCAGGCTCTCAACAAAAAGAACAAAACTCCCCCAAGGACGAAAATGGGGAGCAAGGACAGGGCCAGGAAAACAAAAAACAAGATGGAGAAAATAGGGACCAAGACAGGAATAAAAACGAAGAACAAAAGAAGAAAAATGGAGCCAATGACAAGTCTGACGAAGAAAGAGG
>Ga0257119_1002000_pt1 | contig 12952 bp, 10 predicted proteins | sample SI112_200mmetaG_FD_190179 | JGI IMG/M metagenome (GOLD analysis project Ga0257119, IMG submission 190179) | Marine microbial communities from Saanich Inlet, British Columbia, Canada - SI112_200m | ecosystem: Environmental > Aquatic > Marine > Inlet | place: Canada: British Columbia | collected... | reverse complement strand
TTTTTGCTCTGCCTGCACCGTTCTTTTATTTTTTCTATGGACCGGAGGATGCGGAACTAATCGAAGGTTTTACTTTTTTGATGCGCTGGGGACTCGGCCCTGCTACGATCCCAATTGGAGGTGTAATTGTCTGGAAACTTTTTAAACAGCGCCGAAACGTTGATTGGAAATCACCCTACAGCACTTCATTGCTGGCTTCCATTGCTTTATTCGCATACGGCGGAATAATCGGCGCACTGATTGACCAGAGTAATGTGAAAATTCCAGCCCATTATCATGGCGTGATTGGTGCGGTTACATTGTCATTTATGGGAGCAAGCTACGCTCTCCTTCCTGCTCTAGGAAAAATCTGGAACAAGAGTCGAATGATATTTTGGCAACCGATTTTATGCGGTGGAGGTGGAGTGCTTTTTGTGACAGGCATGTATTGGGCGGGAACTCACGGAGTTGCACGTAAAGTCTCCGGTGCAGCACAGGGACTGGATAATCTCGGCAAAATGATCGGAATGTCTTTGATGGGGCTCGGAGGATTGGTTACTTTGTTCGGTGTGGTCGCCTTCGTTGCCGTTGTTTTGAGGGCACTTTATCCGAAAACCGTTCCGCTCAAACTGACAAATTTGGTGCTTAGAAAATAGTTTCCACTAAATTTACTTGAAAACTGCTCAAATATTTTTAAGTAAAATCCTTTAAAATTTCTTTTCCTACGTAAATTTACGTATTGACTCAAATTCTTTAACTTATAGACTGTTCGGTTATTCAGTTGGTAAGTTGATAATCCACTTTCTGCAACACTGAGTGGCATTAATTAAAGCGCCGACAATAATCATAATCAAATAATATCAATAGTCTGGGACTGAATAAACCGTCGCGACGGTTCAGATTTTGTGTCAGTAAAAATTATCTTAAAAAATGCAAAAAACATGTCTAGTAAGCAAAAAACTGTTGAGAGCCTGATCATTGTTTTAAAAAGCGGTAACGGAGCTAATCGTTGTTTTGCCGCTCAAGCTCTTGGAAATATAGGAGATAGTCAAGCAGTGAAACCGTTGTTGAGTGCTTTGCATGATGAAGACGAAGATGTTGTTATGGATGCAGTTGCGGCTTTAGGACAAATAGGAACAACAGCAAATGTTGCGGATTTGATGGACTGTTACCGGATGCATCCGGTGGGAGATGTGAAAGTGGCAGCAGTTGAAGCACTTGGGAGCATCGCGGAGAAGGAAACTTTTGATCATGAACCGCTGCTTAACTTTTTAATGGAAGTTGTTTCAGGACATGGTGAAGATACACACTGGGAAATTGATGATGAGGAGTGGGATGATTGGTGGGACGCGCAATTTAAGGCGATTGAAGCTTTAGCTAAGATAGGTGATCCAAGGGCCGCATCTGCTATCGTGGCAGCATTGGATGTAGATGAAGCCCAGGAATTAAACGAAGTGGTCTTTGCCGCTTTGGCCAAAATGGGGGAGTCCGGTGAGAAGATTCTCATTGAGCGTCTTTTAAGTAGTGACCGTAAACAGCGACGATATGCAGCCAAGCATTTGGCAAAAATTCAGACGGATAAAGTACGGAATGCCTTGAGCAAGGCTTTAGAAGATTCAGATGTGCAGGTATGTGTAGCAGCAGCAAAATCTTTAGCAGTTCATGCTGAGCCTGTTGCACAATCCTTACTGCTCAGGGTATTTCAGGACAGCAGATCTGTTGTTAGAGAACAGGTATTGGAAGTCATTTCCCATTCAGATTTCTCAGTACCGGAAAAGCACTTACTGAACTTACTGAAGGATGAAGATCAACTGGTACGATTACAAGCTTTACGCACAGTCGCCATTCAACAAAATGTAGAGTTAGCGGGCAAAGTTTATGAAGCTCTGCGTGATCCTTCTCTGGACGTAGTTGCCGCTGCGGTTGAGGCATTGGGAGCACTTGCTTATGCAAAAGCGGGAAGTACGGTTGCAGCACTTTTATCAGAACAGGGTTTGAATACTGAATTACGGATAAAGTCTGCGATTGCTCTTGGAACAATAGGTAGTGAAGCAGAACTACCAACTCTACTGGAAATGCTCAAGGATCCGGAACAGGCTGTACGCCTGAATAGTCTGAACTCGATCGCTCACCTGGAATTTCCTGGAACTCAAGACGTTTTGCTGGCTGCACTTCGCGGAGAATTGCTTCAGGAAACCGAAACTCAACCGGTAGTATCGCTAGAATCGAAAACTCAAAATCCGGAAAGTTCAACAACGGATGAAACAATAACAGCAGAAATTCCGGAACCAAAAAGCACATTAGCATCAATTTTAGCACCGTCAAGTGAAACAGAACTGCAGGATTCAGCAAATGAAACTGCAGAATTGACAGCAGAAGAACAACACTTTTTGGATATTGCTGACGCTAACCTCAAGCTGAATCAGCAATTACAGGACCGTAAAATTCTTGCTCCGCATCAGGATATTAAACGCTTCGCGGCAGCTGTATTAGGAGAAGAAAGGGGGCAAAAAATAGTCCCCGGACTTGTTGAAGTTCTTGAAGATCCGGAACCTTTATTACAACTGACCGCAGCAGAATCATTGGGTAGGATTGGTGATCCGTCTGCAGTGAAGGCACTCGTAGCCTTACTGGACTCTGCTGAAAAAGAGGTTCGCTTGAAAGCCGCAAGTGCTTTGGGAAAGATGCCCGTTCCGGAATCGGTTTCTGCCATGAGTGAACATTTTCCGGAAGAGAAAAATCTGTTTGTACGTATCCAAATATTGCAGTCATTAAAAGACTTAGCACAAATGATTACTTCTGAAGATCAACGATTAGCCGTGGAAAAAATGGCTTTGCTACTTTTAGAAGATCCAGAGTCCGGAATCAGACTGGCCGCAGCAGAATTGCTGCTCGCTGTTCCTGAAAACAACGAAGAACAGTCTGTTATTCCAATGATTGCTAAAATGGCCTTTGCAGGCGGAGGTGACCAGCGTTTGGAAACAGGTAGAATGCTGAGAAAGGTAAATCCTGAATCAGCAAGTGCTGTGTTTTTGAATATACTTGCTGATCCAAAACAGGAAAGCCATCATCGAGTCGCGATAGAGGCGCTTCAGGAAATTCATCGAATTTAACAAGGTATATTTTCTCAAATAGCTTTCCTGCAAGGATCGGCAATAAATTATTATGGGTTAACTATTCACACTTAAATAAGCGGGAGTCATGATGAATAATCCAACTACAGAAAAAGAATATTTGATCAGGGAGTTGCTGGAACTTCGCAAACAAATTGTACATGATCAATCAAGAGATTTGGGTAGTCGTGTTTCAGAGTCCGGACTGATGTCCGCAATGAAGTGTTATGATTGTCCTGCTTTGGAAGAGTTTGCAAACATTCGTTATGCACTGGATCAGTCTTCAACCGTTTCGATCTCAGACCCAGAGGGTTGCATCCTTTATGTTAATGATAAATTTTGTAAAATATCAAAATATTCCAGAGATGATTTGATTGGCCAAGATCACCGTCTCTTGAATTCAGGATACCATTCAAGTGAATATATAAAGAGTGTCTGGGATACTTTGCTCAAAGGTCAGGTTTGGAAAGGCGAGTTTAGAAATCGTGCAAAAGATCAGTCAGTTTATTGGCTTGATACGACGATTGTTCCATTCATGGACAGCAACGGAAAAGTACGCCAGTTTATTTCCATCCGACATGATATCACAGCCATCAAACAAAATGTCAGCGCGCTTCATAGTGCCAAGCACTCATGAAGTGCATTTAGGTAGCTTGTAAATGCCACCACGCTTCTGTCCGTTGCTGAGTTGATTGAAAAAAATCAGTAACTAATGCAGAGAGAAATCAGCAAAAAACATAAAAAGCAAAATAACATTCCCCGACGCTGAAAACATTCGTTTTTCCGTAAAAAGATCTGATCCTTCAACAAAACAATTCATTTGATTTTCTGCCAAGCTGGAATCCGCATTTACGCTTGCCTGCAGCGTTAGTTAATGCTTCTGATTAAAACGTGAATTGGGCTTGCACTTTATAGTGCATTAATACAAAATCAGCCATCATTTTTTGCTAAGTATTTTAGCATTTCACATCAACAACTTTCAGGAGGAGGAAAGTATGTTACCCAGTTCTTCAAAATATCTAATAATTGGTGCAGGAATTCATGGTCTTAGCACTGCTTATCATTTAGCACTTGAATTAAAAAAGCGTGGTATCGGCAGTGGAAAAGATATTCTGATAATCGATAAATCAGGTATTGGAGCAGGTGCATCCGGAATAGCCTGTGGAGTTGTGCGCAATAATTATTTTCAGCCCGCAATGCGTGAATTGATGGCTCACAGTGTTGACGTATGGGAAAGTGATCCAAAAGCATACAGCTATCACCCGGTAGGTTATATGCAAATCAGCCCGGAAGTGATGCATGCAGATATTGCCACAATCTATGAGCAGCAGCAGGCCATTGGCTACCCTTCAGAATTTATTGAGGGAAGTGCGGATTCAATGGCTTATATGCGGGGCATATTCGACGACTGGCAGGCAAAGGGCATAACGTCCGTTTTGCATGAAAAAAAGGGAGGTTTTTCCAATAATATGAAATGCATGCAGGGACTTGCGGCAAAGGCTGAAAGTGAAGGTGTTACTATTACAGGAAATGTCGAAGTCACAGGTGTTGAATATTCCGGAAAAGCCATTTCAGCAATAGTCACAAATCGCGGAACGATCAAGACCGATTATTTAGTGGTTGGAGTTGGACCATGGATAAATACCTTCTGGGATATGTTGGACCTGCCCAAGACTATCAAAGTTAAGGATGGTGATACAGTTCATGAAAATGTAGAAATGTGGCGTTATTACTGTTTGCAGGAAGGCACTCTTGGTGTTGATCCCAATATGCTTAAAACCAATGATGGGGGGAGTCCGCCGGTGATTCACGTTGATACAGACGCACCACTCTACTCGGACATTGACGGACGTTTGATCACTGACAAAATGTGGGGTATTTATTATAAACCGGATTTTAGCTTTGACGGTGTACAGGGCGGAGCGGCGCCTTATAATGTTGACACAACAGGTGATGATTTCAGTCTTGATCCTTATGGAACTGAGTCTCCGGACTTTGTAGTCGGCAAAGACTTTGTTGACATGTGGTGCGCAGCCTTAGCTTTCTGCCAGAGACGTTTTGAAGATACGAGGCATCTTTACCGCGGTGAACCTTCAGGAGGTTTGGGAGCACTGGCTCCGGACAGTTTTCCGGTTTTTGATGAGTATCATGAAAACTGTTATGTGATTGCAGATTCAAACCATGGTTACAAGATGCTCGGAGTTGGTAAACTTGTTGCTGAGCATATTGTGGGTGAAAAAAGCAAACTGTTGGAACCATTTAGTTTTAAGCGTTTTGAGCAGGGTAAGTTACATCCAGTCTCAAATAGTCCATTTCCGTGGAGTTAATCGAATTTTCATTCAGGCGTTTATGCTGCGACTCCACTCATGAAACGTTTTATCCTAACAATATGAATATGACGCTGTACCAGTTTTATGGATGATAAGATAGTTGCAAGAGACTCTATGCAGAGAAATGAACGCCATCCGTTACAGGATCATTTTTTAGGCTGGCAATGTCGTGTGCGGGAGTATGCGATGCGAAACAATGATGGGCGGCCGACGCCAGGAATGTGTCCCCGTGCAAGTTTGGAAAGTGGTATCGAAGTGGCTGCTGGACTGACACTTTTACTTCTTCCGCTTGAGCCTCATGAAAGTATCCAGCAATTCCGTTTTTGGTCACAAAAAACTCATGATCCGCAGGAAAGATACAAAAAAGCAATTGAGTGGCTCTCTTCTGCATTCTATCAACATATTGAGGATTTTAATGGTGTGATGACCGGACTCTTTCCCAAAGAGTCTGCAACAGGAGATACTCTGTTAAAAAATGGAAGTTGCACACTGGAATTCAATTACCAGCAACAGAGCTTCAAATTACCGTGTAGTGTTGGTGAGATGTCAAAAGAAGGAGAGGACTTTGATTTTACTTACTGGCATAACTTCCTTTTTAATCCTTATCTTTCTCCGGAAGTCAGGGTTCTAAGTTTTGAACCTGATTGGTCCGCAGCAAGTGCGGAGCCCTCACAGTTCTGAATAATATTCCTGCTAGTAATTAAACTGTATTGATTCAGTCGATACTGCTGAAATCCTCATGGAGACGGGAGTAGTGCCTTTCTTCAGGCCAGCCACTAAGTTCAGCGATTATTTCCAGATTAGACAAAGGGTAGGAGCGGCAGGCAAGAGTATAGTCTGCACGGAGGTCATCAAAATTGAGGGCTGAAGGCATGAAACTACCAAGCCGTACCCGGCCTTCCCGGATACGGACTTTGCATTTTCCACACTCTCCCTGTTGGCAATTATTGAAGAGCGTCAAACCACATCTGCGGGATCCATGAAGTAGGGTTTCATTTGATCCGCAATCAAAACTTGCCGCATAAGGTTGTACAACTATCCGGAAAATATCTTCTTTTTCTTCTTCCAATACAATCACTCATTCGGCAGTCCGGTAAAACATCCCTGCTTATTTCAGAATTTACCGTAGTTGTCTCTTAAAACTACCATCGGATGGCGCTTTGACATCTGGAATTTGATCAACAGTTCACGTGCAATCATGTCACGATCCTGCTGGTTATCAGGCAGTTCCATATCTTCCGGAACTGTTACCCAACCGTTGATATTTCTATCAAAAACTGCGGCTCGATCTTCCTCGTAACCCAAGTGGATGTCCTCCAGCCAGTTGAGGTCTTTCCAATCCATAACCTCAAGATACTTTTTAAGGAAAGGAGTGAGTCTGTCATAATCAGGAACAAGGTTCACATCATAGCGGTAGCCGATGTGCTGGCCTATCTCTTTCTCCCTGTCAGTTCCTAAATCTTCAGGAACCAGTTCTATTTTTGTACTCATTGTTTACCTCATGTTAAGGAGTTCAAACTTAAACTTTTATGCAAAAAGAATTGATAATTTACATTTATATCAGTTCAAATTGTGATGAAAAATTATCAATAACGTGTCATGTCGGGACGTCCCACCGTGTGTTGTGAACCAGCCAATGGTACTTGGGCCAAAGCCGAAGCCTCCATTGTCAGTGCAGCAAGATCTTCCGGTTCCAGAGAATGGACGTCCGTTTTTCCGCAGGCACGTGCGAACATTTGGGCTTCGATGGTCAAGCAGTGTAGAAAGTTGTATACACGCTCCGCCGCTTTGTCAGGATCAAGTCGTTTACGCAGTTCCGGATCTTGAGTTGCTACACCAACGGGGCAACGACCAGTATGGCAATGGTAGCAGTAACCTGCATCCACACCCATCTCTTTTTGATAATCTGCTTCCGGAGTGTCTTTGTTACAGTTCAAAGCCATCATTGCTGAATGTCCAATTGCCACTGCATCCGCACCCAAAGCCAATGCTTTTGCTACATCCGCACCGTTTCTAATTCCACCGGCATAAACCAGTGAAATTTCTCCGGACAAACCCAAATCATCAAAAGCCTTACGAGCTTGACGAATGGCCGCAATTCCTGGAACACCAGTTTCTTCAGTCGCAAGGTGTGGTCCGGCTCCAGTGGAACCCTCCATACCGTCGATGTAGATACTGTCCGGATTTGTTTTGAGTGCCATACGCACATCATCATAGACCCGTGCAGAACCAAGTTTGAGCTGGATCGGAATTTGACTATCGGTTGCTTCCCTGATTTCCTTGATTTTTAATGACAAATCATCAGGACCGAGCCAGTCAGGATGTCTTGCGGGAGAGCGCTGATCAATACCAGCAGGCAGGGAACGCATTTCTGCAACCTGATCAGTAACTTTTTGCCCCATCAAGTGTCCACCCAAACCAACTTTACAGCCTTGTCCAATAAAAAATTCAACACAATCAGCAAGACGCAGATGATGCGGATTAAAACCGTAACGTGACTGAATACACTGATAAAGCCACTTGGATGAATAACGTCGTTCATCCGGAATCATTCCACCTTCTCCGGAACAAGTCGCAGTACCTGCCATTGTTGCACCACGAGCCAGCGCGGTTTTGGCCTCATAACTAAGTGCGCCAAAGCTCATGCCGGTGATATAAACTGGAATGTCCAAAACCAACGGACGCTTTGCTCTGGGACCGATAATTGTTTTGGTCAGACATTTTTCCCTGTAACCTTCAATTACGAAACGTGTCAACGTTCCCGGCAGGAAGGTCAAGTCATCCCAGGTAGGAATTTTTTTGAACAGCGACATTCCACGCATCCGGTAGCGTCCCAATTCTGCTTTGATATGTATGTCATCAATTACCTCAGGTTTAAAAATGAAGCTCTGACCGAGGAGAGATTTATTTCTAGCCATAGTATTTCTCTGCTTGAAAATTAAAGAAAACGGATCTGCCCGTTTCCAAATATGTTAAACTTTAAAGTATAATCTTCTTTTCATGCGGTTCTAGGTTATCGTAATTCCAAAGTTGCTTTCCGGCGACGATCTTCTGCAAATTCTTTACACCATTTGGAGCCTTCATGCCGTAAAGAGCCAGTTTGCGTTCAATCCAACCGGCTTCAAGTTCGGTCATTTCACCCGGAACAGCGTCTACTCCAAGTGAAGTTATTTTTCCACCGATATAGATTGTGCCGTCATACATTGAATCGCCCAAGTTCGCACCAGCGTCACCGAGGACAATCATCCTACCACGCTGCATCATGAATCCTGATAAGGTTCCTGTGCGTCCGCCGACAATGATGTTTCCACCTTTCATGTCAATTCCGGTACGTGAACCGACGTCGCCTTTACAGACAAGGTCGCCTCCCCGAATTGCCGCACCAAATGTTGAACCGGCGTTCTTTTCAATAATAACGGTTCCTGCCATCATGTTCTCACCGAAAGACCAACCTACACGTCCGGAAATATTGACGTTCGGTCCGTCAATCAAACCGCAACCGAAATAACCAAGACTCCCTTCAAAGTCGAGGGTGAGTCGGTTTAGTATACCAACACCGATGGAATGCTTGGCACGCGGATTCTTGACCACTATGTGCCCGCAACCTTCTTCCATCAGGGAACGAATTTTTAAATTTATTTCGCTGGTTTCCAAGTCCTGAGCATCAAACTCACCCTTTTTAGCGCGATCAACCTCAAACGCATTATAGGGATAAGTGAAGTTCTCTTCTTCAGTTGCCGAAAAAAATGTCTGCTGGGTTCTTCCACGGAGTTGTTCCGAGTGTAAACCAGCTTCAAAAGATTTATCTACAGTTGCCATACTCTTACCTCTCCTTCATAGGGGTCAAATGTGTCAATTTCGTGGGGGAAGATACTGCGAATGGCAACTTCCTCGGACGCCAGTGCGACAAAATCATCAGATTCATAAAGCACCATCGGTTTTGCTGCCATCAAGTCCTTGGCCATACCCAACCTGTCTGAAGTCGCAACCACATAAGTAAAAACACCGTCCAGTTCGTCCAGTGAGTCATGCATTGCCTGTTCAAGATCAATATTATTATTCATTTTGTCAGCGAGATAGACTGCGATCAGTTCTGAATCACAGTGTGACATAAAGCGGTGTCCTCGTTGCTCCATCTTTCTGCGCCATTTCCAATAGTTTGTCAATTGACCGTTGTGGACAACTGAAACATCATTGAATGGATAAGCCCAGTAAGGATGTGCTGAGCGGATATCTACATCGGACTCAGTTGCCATCCGCGTGTGTCCGATGGCATGACTGCCGTTAAAGTTTCCAAGACCGTACTGTTCGGAAACAACATCAGCATCTCCCAAATCCTTGATCAACTCCAGACCTTCTCCCAAAGACATAATTTCCGCACCTTCAATGTCTTCAATATAATCCGCCATTCTGTACATGTCACCGTCAAAGCGAATAGTGTAGCGAAAAGCGTATTCTGTTGCTTCAACTTCGCTCAATATCTCAACACCATGTTCCTTGAGGCGTTTATTAACTTCGGCCCGCCGATCCTTGATTTGCTGGTGTATATCGAAACCTTTGTTGATGTCTTCCTGCTCAGCAACCTTGAAGCGCATCACGTACTGATTCTTTCCGGGTGTACCATAAACGGCAAATCCGGTTGAATCAGGTCCACGATGTTTCAAGGATCTGAGCATGGAAGTCATCTCCCCCCCTATGTTTCCGGGTTGCCCCCGGCGGATAATTCCTGCTATTCCACACATATGTTTTCTCCTCTCTGTGATTGATAATATCCTTGTACTGATAAAAACAGGGTGGCCATATTTCAGCTCCCCCATCAAGTTGAATTTGACTGACTTTCCGGATTAGGGCAGACAGTCAATATATGTTTCCAGATCCCAGTCTGTCACTGTGTGATTGAAACGCTCCCATTCATCAGTTTTATAATGATGGAAGACCCTGTACATCTCATCCGGCATTGAGGATTTAATAACTTCATCTTTTGCCAATTTATCAAGAGCTTCACCAAGAGACATGGGCAGTTTTTTAACCTGCTTGCCTGCTTCTATTGCCTGATAGATGTTGCGTTCTTCCGCTTCACCTGGATCGATGTTGTTATCGATTCCATCATCAAATGCTTTGAGTAATGCTGTTCCCATCAAGTATGGATTTACCATTGAATCCACTGAGCGGTACTCAAATCTTCCTGGAGCAGAAATCCGTAAAGCACAGGTACGGTTCTGGTAGCCCCAATCCGCAAAGACCGGTGCCCAGAAACCTGTATCCCACAAACGTCGGTAAGAATTGACCGTAGATGATCCGATGGAAGTCAAAGCGTCCAAGTGTTTCATTACTCCGCCGATACACTGTAATCCAATTGGTCCAGGCTTTCGCTCATCAATCGAGGGGTCCGGCATAAAAGTGTTTTCACCTTCGGAACGGTAGGTAAACGCCCCTTCCATTCCCGGAAGCGAAGCGAAATGTAAATCGTTCACCTTATCTACACCACCGCGCCAGAGCGACATGTTATGGTGACATCCGGAAGCTGAAACTCCCATGAAAGGCTTTGACATGAAACAGGCGATCAAGCCATCCTCACGAGCAACTTGTGCACAGATTTGGCGATAAGTTGTCAGTCGATCTGCGTTGCGAAGAACATCGTCAAACATCGTGTTCAATTCCAACTGTCCTGGAGCGTCTTCGTGGTCGCCCTGAATAATATCCAGACCCATTGCCTGAGAGTATTCGATGACTTTCATAAAAGTCGGACGTAGCTCTTCAAACTGATCAATGTGATAACAGTTTGGTTTGGTAACACCACCATTTGGACGTCCATCTTCACCACGTTTGAGCCACATCATTTCCGGTTCAGTTCCTACACGCAAATCCAAACCGTGTTTATCCTGAAATTCGTTATGTTGGATACGCAGGTTACCACGACAGTCAGAAGTCAAATGACCACCTGGATTAACCCGTTCTTCACGGTTGCGGAAGAGCGTACAAAAGACTCGTGCAACACGCTTGTCCCATGGCAACTGGCAGAATGTTTCTGGATCCGCGATTCCAACCAATTCTGATGACTCAGGACCATAACCTATGTAATCGCCATGACGGTCAACAAACAAGTTCGCAGTTGAACCGTAAACCAACTGAAAGCCTTTTTCAGCGATACGTTCCCAGTGATCTGCAGGAATTCCTTTACCAACAATTCTTCCTGTTACTGAAACGAATTGATAATAGACATAAGTAATACCAAGTTCGTTTATTTTTTCTCGAACTTGCTTTACCAGTTCGGCGCGTCCATCTGCATTAACGTGAGCTTCTAAGTCTGTCATGTTCTCTCCTCCAATTATTATTTGTGTCCGATCTTGGAAAAATTTGGACAGTGAATAAAGGCTGTAAAACTTAATTATTTTTCAGCCATTGATTAAACCTCTTTAACTTCTCAGAAACCTTAATTTTAAAAAGTGAGCAAATTTACTGCAAACTTCGCAATAAGTCAAGAGCGTGGTTTAAGTTTTTCAGGATCATAGAAAGGAAACTTCACAACTTGAGCCGGAATCCGTTTCTGATGTCCGTCCAATTTTCCTATTTCCACTTCTGTTCCAATTTCTGCATGTGCAACATCCATCCTGCATAACGCGATATTTTTATTCAGCAGAGGTGAACGCATTCCGCTGGTAATAATGCCCACCTGAGCCCGCCCACCGGAAGTGTGAACACAGTCTCCATGAGAGCCAATTTCACTCCCTGCCAGTTCAAGTCCCACCAGTTGACGCTGCGGACTTGCTTTACGGCGGATCAGAGCTTCTTTACCAACAAAATCATCTTCCTTAGTTTTAAGTGGGACGGTAAAACCGACGCCTGCTTCAAACGGATCCGTCTGGTCGCAGAACTCATATCCAGCAAAAACTAAACCTGCTTCGATGCGTACTAGGTCAAGAGCATCCAGACCAAGTGGTTTCATCCCGTGTGGCTGTCCTTCTTCCCAAACTGCATCCCAAACTGCAGAACCGTCTTTAGGATGGCACCAGACTTCATAACCCAATTCGCCTGTATAACCTGTGCGTGAAATCATCACTGGAATTCCGTTTAGACCGCCGATGCGTCCAATAGTGAAGCGGAACCAGCCAATTTCATCAACCGCCGGTTGATGTGGAGGGGTCAGAATTATTTTCTTGAGAATGTCCCTACTCTTCGGACCTTGAACGGCGATGTTGTGCAGTTGATCCGTGGAAGACTTGACCCAAACTTTGTAGCCTTTTTCCTTAGCTTGCTGGCGCATCCACTCTCCACCGTAGTCGCTTCCACCAACCCAGCGGAAATTATCCGGAGCAAGACGGAGCAGAGTACCATCGTCCATCATGCCGCCGTGTGGATAACAAATGGAGGAATAAACTACTTGTCCCACTGCGAGTTTTCGAACATTTCGAGTGAGTACCCACTGCAGCAAAAGTTCTGCGTCCGGTCCGAGAATCTCAAATTTACGCAGAGGTGATAAATCCATCACCACCGCTTTTTCTCGGCAGGCATAATATTCTTCTTGCGCTC
>Ga0257119_1001983_pt1 | contig 13056 bp, 9 predicted proteins | sample SI112_200mmetaG_FD_190179 | JGI IMG/M metagenome (GOLD analysis project Ga0257119, IMG submission 190179) | Marine microbial communities from Saanich Inlet, British Columbia, Canada - SI112_200m | ecosystem: Environmental > Aquatic > Marine > Inlet | place: Canada: British Columbia | collected... | reverse complement strand
ATGGGAGTCATCGATTTGAATGGGATCATAAACGAAAGGATGGTGAGGTATTCCCGGTAGAAGTGCTTCTCACATCTGTCCCTCTCCCAGAAGGGCATTTTATCCATGTTGTATGGAGAGATATAACTGCCCGCAAAAAAGCAGATCTATTATTGAAGGAGAGCGAAGAAAGATTCAGACGACTTTTTTATGATTTAGGGGATGCTGTTTTTGTTTGTGGTATCGGTGAGAATGGTGGAATTATTCTGGAAGTTAACCCATCTGCAGAATATCAGACTGGATACAGTTCAGATGAACTGATCGGAATGAAAATGGATAATTCTCTTGTTGTTGAAGGTTCAGGTGATCTTAGCTTTTTAGAAATTGATGTCAAATTACTAAATGGTGAACCGGTTACTACTACTGAAATGAAAAGAAGAAAAGATGGGACTGAATACTGGGTGGAAATTGTCCTTACTCCAATTGAATACCAAGGAAAAAAGGCCTGCATCTCAATTAATCGTGATATCAGCAAACGAAAACGCCTGGACAAACTAAACAAAGTGTTATTACAGATTTCCGATACTGCTACTTCGGCCTCGAATTTGAAAGAATTGTTAAAATCAATCAGAGAAATTCTCCACAGTGTGATCGATACCACCAACTTTTATGTAGGTCTATATGATAAATCTACTCACACAATCTCAGAACCTTATTCAGAAGATACGCATGATAAATATCTATCTTATCCGGCAGGAAAAACATATACATATTACGTTATCAAAACTGGTCGGGCATTATTTGCCAATGATGAAATATCTGAAGTATTGGAAAAAAAGGGAGATGTTGAAACCTTTGGTACCGATTCAAAGCTTTGGCTTGGTGTTCCTTTAATTACAAAAGACACTGTAATCGGAGCCCTGGCAGTGCAGAGTTATACAGACGAAAATCTATATTCTGAGGGCGATCTTGATATTTTGCAGTATGTGTCTACCGAAATTGCTACCGTTATCAGACGTAAGCAGGAAGAAAAAGACAGGGCAATTCTTGAAGCTCAGTTACGTCGGTCACAGAAATTGGAAACCATTGGTACCCTCGCCGGTGGGATTGCCCATGATTTTAATAATATTCTGACACCAATTTTGGGTTTTACGCAAATGGCAATGATAAAGATGGACCCAGATGAAACTTTATACAAAGATCTTGAACAAATCCTAAATGGCGCTAATCGGGCCCGGGACCTTGTCGATCAGATTCTCCTATTTAGCAAACAGGATGAAAGAGAACGTTATCCTATTGAGCTCCAATTTTTAATAATTGAAGCAATGAAACTATTGCGTCCTACAATTCCCACAACTATTGAAATCACACAAGATATCGACAATTCATGCGGAAATGTAATCGCCGATGCTACTCAAATACATCAGGTCATCGTTAATCTCTGTACTAATGCCTGGCAGGCCATGGAGGAATCAGGCGGTACCATTTCGATTGATTTAAAACAAGTGATAATCGACGAAAGTACTCAAAACAAGTTTCCGAATCTTAACAATAGTCATTATGCCTGCCTTTCAATATGTGATACCGGAATTGGCATGACTAAATCTGTAATCGAACATATTTTTGAACCCTTCTTCACAACAAAAAAAGTTGATAAAGGAACCGGTTTAGGGCTTTCTGTTGTTCATGGGATTATCCTGGGTCATAGAGGCAATATTGATGTTTCAAGTAGACCTGGTGAAGGAACCTGCTTTAAGGTTTATTTGCCAATCGTATATTCAAAAAAAGAGACTGATAAGATTACAGATACTTCATTAGCCGTTGGAAACGAGAGTTTACTGGTGGTGGATGATGACGAAATTGTTGGAAACATGATTCAGAGATTATTAAAAGAGTTAGGATATCGATCGGATTTATTCTCTGGCAGTCTCGAAGCATTAAATGCATTCCGGGATCAACCTGATAAATATGATCTCGTGCTTACTGATTTTACCATGCCGGATATGACTGGAGTAGAATTATCTATCGAAATTCAAAAGATAAAATCTGGTACACCAATTATTATTATCACGGGAAATAGAGGTATAATTAGTAGTGATCATTTGAAAAAAGCCGGTATTTTAAAAATTCTAGATAAGCCAATAGGAATTAACGCATTTTCACATGAGATTCGTGATGTTCTGGATAACAGGGAAGGTTCAGCAATTTAAATAAATGGAATAATGTAAAATGTCATTAACCAAGCTAAACCGATAAATAAACAATAGAACCATAGGCCTGACAGAAACACCATATTAAAGAGCATCCTGATGAAAAGAAAACGCAAAGGATTCTCCATCCGTTGTGTTAATGATGTTGAATAGATTCCAATATAATTACTGTAACATACATAAGATATACGCCAATAGTATGAGCTGCTATTGTAATTATAGAATCTACATTCTCGGCATAAGACGATTTCTTTGATAATACGTTTTTGGATAGCTTATTAATCACCCCCACCTTGCAATTACATCTAATTTCAAAGCGTTTGAACAAGAGAAACCTATAGTACATATAAATCCATATCAGTTGTAATTTTTCAGGCAAATGACATAAATAATTTGAAAACTAGTCAAGAAAGAAGATTGAAAATATGTTCAATGACCAATTAAGAATTTTAGCGAAAATTCTCAAGAGGGTGGCTTACTTTACCGTATCCATATTTATTTTTATACTGATTATAGAAATAATCCGAATGATTCAGACACTCATTTCCATTCACCCGATTCTGGCCTGGTCAGTGGGGATCATTATTTCGCTGTCTATACTATGGGGTATTTGGAAAATCTATCGATTGATGAGAAGTTTTCCCACTTCTCCCAAACCACCAAAATTATCAAAATTTGAAGGAAAGCATTCTTCCGCCTATAAAAAGGAATATATTGAATATTTGATAAAAATAGCCAAATCTCTGGTAAATAATAACAATATCAATAAGTCAATCATCAGTGTGCTTAAGACCCGGCTGAATGATGAGAAATACTCATTAATTCAAAATTCACCTGATGCTCTCGACGATTTGATAGAATCCATCGAAGCCGATTTAATTAAACCAGCTTTATCCGAACTGGATGAGCTTGCCGAAATCGCCGTTAAAAATACAGTCAGGGATACCATGATTGGTGTTATGCTGCTGCCTTTCAAAGCAGCGGATATTTACCTGGTTGTGTATCGAAACGGCATGATGTTTTTTGAATTGATAAAGATTTACAATGTACGTCCGACCATTGGGCATACTTACGAAATTTTTAAGGATGTTGTGAAAATGGTGGCAACTGTAAATATCCTCAGCTATACCGAAAGATTTACACAGCGACTGATGGCAAACTTGCCGATATTAGATAAAACCGCCGATGATATCATACAGGGAACCGGTGCCGGAGTGATGACTACAGCTGTTGGAAAGGCTACCATCCAAAGATGCCGAACTTTTACTTATTGGAATATTGAAGAACAACTGCCTGCCTATAAAAAAGTGACACGCGACTTCTTTGTTTATGTAAAATTCATTCTTTCTGATGATGTACTTCCCCTCCTTTCGACACCATGGAAGCAATCCTGGGGATACATAAAAGGACTATTTATAAAAAGTGATCCAGAGGAGATCGATGCCGGGGCTTCATCCAAATCAAAATGGAAATTCTGGAAGAAAACACCCTCCGTTTGAGTTGGTGTTCTTAGACATTTTATTATAACTACAGCAATAATAATCACAAGATTGAAAAATACAACAAAAATCAATTTTATACTTATAGTGGCATTGTTATGTGTGAGTACATCATCGATTATTGCACGGTGGTTATTTGATGTCCCTGCTGTATCATTGGCATTCTGGCGGATGCTCACAGCCAGTATATTTCTTTGGATATATAGCCTGTCAATACCCCGTAGCCAATTGTCAAATAAAAACCGATGGTTAACAGCCCTTTCTGGCTTTTTTCTTGGACTTCATTTTTTGTTCTTTTTTGGTGCCCTCAAACTGACTACTATTGCCAATGCTACATTCCTGGCAACTATGGCTCCCATCTTCACATTGATAATCGAAAAACTTGTATTAAAACGACAATTGTCCTCCGGTCTTGTGAACGGAATCCTGATTGCCATCGTAGGATTGATAATTATTGTTTGGAATGATTTTGATTTCGAATCTGTCCACATGAGAGGCAATTTGCTGTCACTCACATGTTCATTTTGGATTTGTATTACTTATCTACTGACCAATAAAATCCGTCAAACTACGACAACTATCGTCTATTCAAGGTCATTGTATTTCTGGGCAGCAGTCACCCTTTTTATAGTCGCTATATTCTCTGGTGCAGAAATGTATTCTTTTTCAGGGATGGAATATACCGGTCTTGTTCTACTTGGGTTAATCCCGACAATATTTGGTCATAGTCTTTTATATTATGCCTTGAAATTCGTTCCCCCGACGGCGGTGGCATCAGTCCCCCTTGGCGAACCGGTTATTGCCTCAATAGCCGCCATGTTCATTTTCCATGAATTTGCCGGATTGAATATTTTTATTGGCGGATTTATCATTTTAACTGGATTATTCATCACCATAAAATTTAAAATCTCAAATTAATTTAAAAGAAGAAGCCCCGTTTCCGGGGCTTGTGTTTGGAAGGAGATAATTAGAGAGTGTTTATTTGAATTCGAGAGTTTGTGTTGAACCTTGCGGTCCGGCTCCAATTATCAATTTTGAGTTTCGCTTCTAAAGAGCGGGAACTTGATTGTTCCCAAAAATTAACCATTTTCACTATTTATTCGACAAAAACCATACCATCAAATCATTAATTTCTCATACTTGACAAGTTTTGGTCCATTATCATTTAAATAATTCTTGTTATATATTGTAATTACAATAGTTAAATAAATTTATAATAAGATTTAAGTTTTGGTTGACAAGATAACGATTGTTCATTCGAAAATTATTCAGGTGGAGAATTATATATAATCCTTATACCAATATGATATAGTATTCTCAATTTGACGATCTGGTTTTACAATATTGTTATTTGCAATAATTAGAGCTGAATAACAATCTTGGAAACAAACTTATTGTTGAGATAATATTTTCTTTTTGGATTTCGGCAGTTTGGCAATAATGAGTTCATAGGACTGATCTATCAGAATTTTCAGGGTATCAACAGGGATGGAATCATCAAGAATAACTGTATTCCAGTGATCCTTATTCATATGATAACCGGGTATAATACAGGCAAATTGTTCTCTAAGAATCAGGGCATCCATTGGGTCACATTTCAGGTTTATTCTGAGTGGATCTGCCTCAATACTAATCAACGCAAACATTTTACCGGAGACCTTATAAACTTTTACCTCCGGTCCAAACGGGAAGCCAGCTTCTGAGCCTGTTTTTGATTCAAGATACTTATCTAAAAATTGGAGATTCAACTAAATGGTCCATTAGTTAATTATAATTTTTTGACTTGAATAGTAATCCACATCATTCATTGACCAGGAGATTTGGATTTCCCACAATCCATTTTCGAATGTACTGGTATTAATAAATTGATCACCATTTATAAGTTCTAAATTTATTTGCCTGTCTAAATTTTTATCTGATGGTCGGTAAAACACAATATTTCCAATGATAATATCGTTGATAAACTTATCATTTATTTTCACCTTTACACCACTTCCACGTACATATTTGATAATAAAGGTCTCTCCCAATGCTGCAGTTCGATTGGCCTTATCCAATTGCTCCTGATAGACTAAATCCTGACTGTAATAATCTTCCACCACCAGGTTTTCATCAATTGTCATCGTAAATATTACCAATGTAATTATAGCTATCAGGAAAAGAATGATTGATATTATTAGGCCTGTTAGAAAACTGGGGGCTTTCATATTATTTCTCCGGTCCTATAAAACTTGTGTTAACTGTTGTGATCAACTCTTCACCAGCATATACATTAATACTGATCTCGGTTTGTTTACCATTAATATTTGAGGCGGGTAAAATTACAAAGAATGCTGATTCAGAAATGGAATCGGATTCAACCACCATCTCGGATACCATGACAATTTCTCCAGTATTTCCCACCGTTTCCAGGTTGATTGGCATACGGTTATACGTTTTATTCATGATTTTGATATTATATAAGTTCTGAATCCTTTCACCATCCAATACCTGGTACATTATGCCAGGTGTTCGCAGAATAGTCGCTTCAATTGGTGTTCTTATAAATAATAGGGCAGATACTAAAATGACTAAAACTGTCAGCAATGTTGAATATCCGGCCGCCCTGGTAGTGAATATTTTTTTAACACCGGATTTTATAGAATTATATGATGCATACCGGATCAATCCCCGTGGCAGATCCATATTATCCATGATTGCATCACAGGCATCAATGCAGGCAGTGCAATTGACACATTCAAGCTGGGTGCCATTGCGGATATCGATTCCTGTAGGACATACCCGAACACAAAGATGACAATCTACACAATCACCTAATTCGTCTGAGCGGGATTTCTTTCCCTTTCCCCGTGGTTCACCGCGTAAAAAATCATAATGCACAACAATTGAATTTTGGTCAAGAAGTACACCCTGTAAACGTCCATATGGACAAATAAGAGTACATGCCTGCTCCCGAAGCCATGAGAATACAATATAGAACATCGTACTGAAAACTATCATTGAGAATAGACCACCAATATGTTCATTTGGAGCTTCGGTGATTATCTTAATCAATTCATCTTTGCCAATGATGTAGGCCAGAAAGGTGTTTCCGATTAGAAAAGCAATAAAGTAGAAAATGATATGTTTGAGGGATTTTTTGAATATTTTTTCACTGGTCCAGGGCGAATTATTTAATCTCCGCTGATCGTTCCCGTCGCCCTCAATAAGATATTCGATTTTGCGAAAAACCATCTCCATGAAAATGGTCTGAGGGCAAACCCATCCACAAAAAATGCGTCCGAATACAACTGTGAATAATATGATGAATATGATGAGGGCGATAAACGCCAGACCAAAAATAACAAGATCCTGCGGCCAAAATCGGAATCCTAAAATGTAGAATTTTCTGTTTAGGATATCCAGCAACAAAACAGGATGTCCGCTGATGGTCAGAAAGGGACCGGAAAACAGTATTGCCAGTAATAGATAACTTACCCATGTCCTGGCATTGTAAAATTTTCCTTTTGGCTTTTTGGGATATATCCAAATCCGCTTACCTTCTTTGTCTATTGTTGAGAGATGATCTCTATACTCTCCTGAATCTTTTGTACCTGTGATATGTGGATCGATCATGTTGTTAATTTTTAAGGCAAAATCTCATTGGAAAATTTACTTAAAAGAAATAAGCCGATCAGATTAATAATTCCAACCGGCTTATAAAATTCAGTGAGATATTTCTGTGTTTAGGGTTGGTATAAATCTCCCTGGCGATCTTTTGCTTTGGCAGGTTTTGTACCTTGCAATGTTAAGATATAACTGCTGACCTGATGGATGGCATCTGGTGACAGAGTTGTATTCCATGGGATCATGCCTTTAGCCGGCACACCTATCTTGATTATTTTAATGATATCATTAATACCTCCACCATGAATCCAGTATTCATCTGTCATATTGGGGCCAATGCTTCCCCCTCCATCTGGTAGGTGGCAGACGGCGCAATTTTTATCCCAAACATTTTTCCCTAAGGTCAGAGATGCTTCGTCGGTTAGAGCGATCCAGTCTATATCATTACCGGTCTGGCTGTTATCATCAAAATCAGAAGCGCTCACATATGATGTGGGAAATATATCGTTCAATTTGTTCAAATCATCTGGAGATGCTTTTCTTTTTGCCTCAATTATGAGATCTGAAAACGATATCTCATTTCCAATAAATTGACCAAGTTGTTTTCTCAGCCTTGGCGTCATATCAATATCATTTGAGTATAGGGGTGATTGGTATCCAAATCCTGAAGCACCCGGACCGTTACCTGCTTCGGTATAAGATAAATTCATTTGCTTCATATAGCTGACATGCTGGGAATCACCAATTCCAAAAACATGAAAATAGATAAAATATAAACCAGCCCAGGCAATTGTAATATAGAACAGATACAACCACCATGGCGGCATATCATTATCCAATTCCATGATCCCGTCATAGTTATGATCTAGTAATACATCTTTTTCTTTTACCACTCCTATTTCCCTTTCTGTGAAATATTATCACTGTCTAATGGTAAACTGCTCATTTTTTCGATGAATGGTTTTTTCATTGTCACCACCCAATACATGACACCTGCAAAAATGAGTAAAAATATGATCAGGGAAATAATTGGGAATACCCCCACCCCTGATTCTGGAGAAAATATATGCCTTATCATCGTATTATTTTGCCTTTATATCGGTTCCCAGTCTTTGCAGATAGGCAATTATGGCGATAAGCTCAGTATTCCATTCTGCATGGGAAACGCCCTGCAATTTTAAATTAGCAACAATTTCATCACCCTGATTTTTCATGTGGTCGTATGCCAGTGCATCAAATCCTTTTTCGTATGGAACACCAAGCTTTTGCATGGCACGGATTTTTGCTGCGGTCACATCGGTATCAAGATAATTATTTTCAAGCCATGGGTATGAGGGCATAATCGTTCCCGGAGAGATAGCCTGCGGATCTATCATATGATTATAATGCCATGCATCCGGATATTTACCGCCAATTCTGTGTAGATCGGGACCGGTGCGTTTGGATCCCCATTGGAAAGGGTGATCATAGACAAATTCACCAGATTTTGAATATTCACCATATCTCACAGTCTCAGACCGGAATGGTCTCACCATTTGGGAATGGCAGGTATAACAACCCTCAGCCACATATACATCCCTGCCTTCGAGCTCAAGAGGAGTGTAGGGTTTGACACTGGATATGGTTGGCACATTGCTTTTGACAATGAGCATGGGGACAATTTCGATGATACCGCCAATAGCTACAGCAACAACAACCCATACAAAAAATTGAACCGGTCGTCTCTCAAGCCATCTGTGTTTTAATTCGTTTTTTCCCAATGCGGCTGCAGGTGTGGTCAGAGCTGGAGCCTGATCTTCCTCTTCAGCAATAAGACTACCAGATTTAACCGTTTTCATTAAGTTATAAACAAGTATAAACATACCGGATAAGTACAATGCCCCGCCAATTGCTCTAATCCCGTATAGAGGTATAATCTGGATTACCGTCTCCAGAAAATTGGGATATTGAAGGAATCCATCTGCGGTAAATTGTTTCCACATCAGGCTCTGAGTAATACCGGCCCAGTATAGAGGTATGGCATAAAATACAATTCCAAGTGTTGATACCCAAAAATGAATGTTGGCAAGTTTTACAGAATAAAGTTTGGTGTTAAACAATCTTGGAATCAGCCAATATAGGATAGCAAATGTAAGAAGGCCATTCCAACCCAGGGCACCAATATGTACATGCCCAATGGTCCAGTCGGTAAAATGCGAAATGGCATTAACGCTTTTAAGGGACATCATTGGACCTTCAAACGTTGACATTCCATAAGCAGTAACTGCAACAACCATCATCTTTAATATGGGATCCTGGCGAACGCGATCCCAGGCACCTCTCAGGGTCAACAGGCCGTTTAGCATACCACCCCAACTAGGGGCGATGAGCATGATGGAAAATACCGTTCCGAGAGACTGAACCCAGTCAGGTAATGCTGAATACAATAAATGATGAGGACCAGCCCAGATATATAAGAATATCAGCGCCCAGAAATGGACAATGGATAATCGATATGAAAAAACAGGTCGGTCAGCTGCTTTTGGTAAAAAGTAATACATCATACCCAGATATGGTGTAGTCAGAAAAAATGCCACTGCATTGTGACCATACCACCATTGGACGAGGGCATCCTGAACACCGGCATAAACTGAATAACTTTTTAAAAAGGTAACAGGAAGTTCGAAAGAGTTGACCACATGAAGCATGGCAACGGTAAAGAAAGTAGCGATATAAAACCAGACAGCTACATACATATGGCGTTCGCGACGCCTGATGATTGTACCCAGCAAGTTGATACCAAAAACGATCCAGATAACTGCAATTGCAATATCAATGGGCCATTCCAGTTCAGCATATTCTTTACTTGTGGTTATACCTAGAGGAAGGGTGAGTGCAGCTGACACAATGATGCCCTGCCATCCCCAAAAATGAATTTTACTCAGAAAATCACTGAACATTCTTGCCTTTAGCAATCTTTGCAATGAGTAATAAATCCCCATAAACATTGCATTACCCACAAAGGCAAAAATAACGGCGTTGGTGTGAAGCGGCCGCAATCTGCCGAATGTCATAAAACTGAGTCCAAGATTTAATGATGGGAATACCATTTCAAGAGCGATCCACAACCCAACAAGCATGCCGACTACCCCCCATAAAATAGTGGCAAATGCAAAGTTTTTTACAATAGTATTATCATACCGGAAGGTCTCCACCGACATATTGATCTCCATTAATTTGTGATTAATTTTTCCCTTTTTTATCATCTAATAAAAGCCTGATCGCTGGTGTTTGATGGTCGTCAAACTGACCTGTTTTCACTGCCCAGATGAAGGCGGCAAGAAAGACTGCCGCAATAGACAAACTTGATATTATTAGAAGAAAAAGTATATTCATAAACGTAAATCAGAGTATTAAAATTAAGCCTCGGTGGGCATAATTAACAATATGGTAATCTATGAATGTACTATCAAAATTCGGTGGAGGGAAATATAGAATTCAAAGTGAATGAGAAATCAAAGCGAATGATACTTTAATGAGGAAGTTTATATTTACTATTTTTCATTTTTAGAATCTCTCTATATAGCGATGGCAGTATGGCAAATTGCCATTATTTTGATAATAATCCTGATGATACTTCTCGCCTGGATAAAAAGTCGTTGCTGATGTAATATTTGTTGCCACGTCCAATCCTTTTTCCATAAGGATATTTTTTAGTTTCGTGGCGATATCCCTCTGCTCATCATTTGTATAAAAAATCTCGGATCTATACTGATTGCCGATATCAGGACCCTGTCGATCTACCTGAGTGGGATCATGAGTTTCGAAAAATAATTTAGTCAATTTTTCATACGAAATTAACTGCGGATCAAAAATCACTTCAACTGCTTCGGCATGGCCCGTGTTTTTATTGCAGACTTCCTGGTAGGTGGGATTTTCTGTTTCCCCGCCAATATATCCAACAGTTGTGGAGATGACACCGTCTTCTTTCTGAAGATAATATTCTGTACCCCAAAAACATCCAGAAGCAAAAATGGCTCGATCTGTTTTATCCTCTTCATGTGAGATAAATTTTAATGAGATGGAGTTTACACAATGTCTTGTATTATTTTCGGTAAATCCTTCTCCAAGAAATACATGCCCAAGATGTCCGTTACAATTGGCACAAACAATTTCTGTTCGTGAGCCATCTGCATCTGGATTTCGAATTACGGCGCCATCAATCTCGTCATCAAAACTTGGCCATCCGCATTGGGAGTCAAATTTATCTTCTGACATGAATAAATGAGCATCACATTGTTTACAGGTGTAGATACCAATCTTTTTTTGATCGGTATATTCCCCTGAATAAGGTCTTTCAGTTCCTTTGTCGATAATGACAATTTTTTCTTGAGGTGTAAGTTTGTTGTATTCCATTTTTTCCTGTGATAAACAGCTGAAACTTACCAATGCCCAGAGGCTAGGTATTACTAAAAATAATTTCATATTATTTTTTATAATCTTCGAATCCAATGTGTTATCCTTTCTATGCCTCCAATGATTTTATCGTAGTAATTATTTAAAAACTGACCCGGACAAAACGTCCAACCCACAGTCTATAAAGAGTCCATTTTAACAATGGCCGCTGTCGTTAACTCCAGTAAACTTAGTACGGGTAAGTAATCTTTCTGGTGAGCATTATACAGCAGGGTTTATACTGATGATCGGCGTTTCCAATTCTGAAATTTAATAGATGTTTCATAAAAAAAACGATGGAGGAAAAACTCCCCCATCGTTTGATTTGATTGTTAACAATTAATTTAGAAGTTATATGACATTCTCATATAATCGTATCGCCCGTTCATTCCATAAGGTGCAAAATTTGGATAAACAAACGCCCCATCATTATTTCCACCAACCCATTTATCAGGCATTTCATCGGTGAAATTCTTTGATCCAGCAGCCAATGTTATGGCACCAAGATCATAGGTCGCTTCAAGGTCCATAATTGTCTTTGAGGAAAACCACAGGTCTGCCGTTCTCCGACTTTCAAATTTGCCAACTTTGTTGATGCGCAATGAAGCACCAAGATTGTTTTTGGCATATTTTGTCGTTAGGATGAGATTATTCTCCGGTGTTACCGTCGTCATAGTTCTTTTTTCCTGGTCATCGAAGATACTAGCACCATAACCAGCCAATTCATCAGGAGTATGGATATCACCATCTATTTCTGTTTCAGTTTTATTGTAAGCTAAGTTTAGCGTAATGTCACCATTAATTCCCATATCAATCATATATTCGACAGCAATATCAAAGCCTGTGGTTTTTGTATCTACAGCATTGGTAAAAAATCTACCACCACCACCGTATTCAGCACCGGGTATATTATGCGCTTCAAGTAAATCATAGACATGGGCTCCTAATGATCCAGGGTCATCTGCATATCCGGTTGGATTTCCAAATTCATCATGATCTAAACCACCTGTAGTAAAATTACCAGTCAGAACAATTCTGTCTTCAATCTTGACGTGATATAAATCAAAATTAATTTTAAAACCCGCATATGTTGCTGAAACACCACCGCTAAAGTTTTGTGACAATTCAGGTTTGAGTGTTGTGGCACCCAGGGCTTGTGCGACTGGATGATCAACAGGAAATGTTCCTACTTCAAAAGCAACTTGTCCTGCTGGTGTGGATAGGAAGTTTGTGGCAACTTTTGATTGATATGCCTGGGCAAGAGCTGGGGCTCTGAAACCAGTACTAAAAGCACCTCTCAGGATAATTCCATCTTGAACTTCATAACG
>Ga0257119_1001973_pt1 | contig 13118 bp, 10 predicted proteins | sample SI112_200mmetaG_FD_190179 | JGI IMG/M metagenome (GOLD analysis project Ga0257119, IMG submission 190179) | Marine microbial communities from Saanich Inlet, British Columbia, Canada - SI112_200m | ecosystem: Environmental > Aquatic > Marine > Inlet | place: Canada: British Columbia | collected... | reverse complement strand
GATGGAATCCGGAAATGATATTTTTCTGCGGATCAGACATGCGGTGGATAGAAAAAATCAGGGCTGATTCGCTTTGGCAGAACTTGAAGTCTGTGCAAACGGGAAGGATATACCAATTTGATTGCGGATTGACCTGCAGAACAGGCCCCCGGATCGTGGATATGGCCGAGTTGCTCTACAAGACGCTCTATGCCTGATTTGATGGCAATTATTTTTGTCTCAATAAAAAACACTTTGGCAGACCCTTCTTATTAAATTATATTTTCACCAAAGTTGATTTATTGAAATTTCTTTACAGGTATTAAAAATATTGATACCAAATTCTTAAACAATTTTTTTATATATATCTGATCGGATATCATTATAATTTATATGACATCCAGAACCGCACATTAATTTGTTAAGAGCATAAGGAAGGATATGGAATGGAGCTTATTATTGAACTAATAGTTTGGTTCATAATAGAAGTTGTGTTTTGGGGCATTATGTTCTGGACTGGATATGTGTTAACCCTAATTGTAACGCTTGGGCAATGGACACCGGGGCACACGGAAAGAGGCAAAGATAAGAAAAAAGAAAGTAGAAGGGAAACAAAGTTTATAGTTACTGCCATAATCGGAGCATTGTTTTGGATTGGGTTTGGGATAACATTAATAATTGTTATGAAAAACCCTTAACAAGCCAGTGCACCGGACTCGCTGAAGTTCGTCCGTGAACTCACAGTTACACCATAGAATATACAAATGAAAATACTTACGGAATTTAATCCAAAAATTGAATAAAAAATGTTCTGCTGCTCGCTCTATTATCAAAGAATATATTGACAAGAACCCACCTTAAAAAGGAATTTGTAAAAACAAATGAAGCACCTGATGAAAGCCAAACTGGGTATGTTATTGCGCTAATTTCGAGTCAACTTGGTCAAGTTAAAAATGATTATTTGCGACAGGTAATCAGTTATGATTATTCTGACAATAATTGGACGAAAGATAACTTTAAAGTGAGAGAAGGATACAAGGATATTGTAAATGAATTATTGACAAAAATCGTCTTCCTATCTATGTAAGTACTGTTGCCGCGGCATGAACATCCAGTGATAAATGTGGGAGTATTACTAAAGGGAAAACCGATCACGATTAAAGACGTTATTAAACAATAGATTTTCAACACATGCTATCAGAAGTGAGAATGGAAAACTACCATGGGTAATCAAAAAATCGGCTTTATCCGCAGTCCACAATCGAGCGCGTCGTTGATCAGTAAAATTATCGATGTCTCTTGTATCCTCACGATTCTTGTGCTCTGCCTTGAATACCGGAATATTGCGATTGGTCGGGATTATTTACAATCGGGAATTATCGGTGCGTTTTTATTTGTGGTAATTGCCGAACCGCTGGGGGTGTATTTGTCATGGCGAACCCGGGTTTATCTCAATCTGTTGGCGACAACTGTCTTTAGCTGGATTCTGGCCTGCCTGGTCATGATGATGATTGCGTTTTTTTTGAAGATTAGCGACCAGTTTTCACGGCTGGCCATCGGGTGGTGGTTTAGCAGCACGCTGATAATTCTATCGGTCTGGCGGGTGCTGTTAATGCGTGTGCTGGCGGTGGTTCGCAGCAAGGGGCAGAATTTAAAACGGGTCTTTATTGTTGGCTTGAATGATACCGGAATCCAATTATACGAACAAATTGAAAAATACAAAGAACTCGGTCTTGCGGTAACCGGGTTTTATGATGACCGTCAACCGAATCGTTTACCGGAAAAACATGGCGATAAACTATTGGGATTGATTCAGGAGGGCGTGGAACTCGCGGAACGCGGTGAGATCGATATGGTGTTCATTACATTGGCCTTAAAAGAACAGAATCGGATTACTGAAATTTTGGTCCAATTCGGAAATTCCACTGCCAATGTGTACCTGGCACCTGATTTTTTTCATTTTAATTTGCTCAATTCTAAATGGGGGAACATCGGCAGTGTTCAGACCCTTTCGATTTATGAGTCACCTTTTGAGGGGGTAAACCAGTTGGTTAAACGTGCTGAAGATCTTTTACTGAGTATTGCGATTCTCACCATCGTGGCGCTACCCATGCTGGTGATCGCCACTCTGGTTAAGCTATCATCCAAGGGGCCGGTCATCTTTAAGCAGCATCGGTATGGGCTGGATGGACAAAAAATATCAGTCTGGAAATTTAGAAGTATGACAACCTGTGAGGATGGGGATGAGGTTGTTCAGGCCACGAAGAATGATATGCGCGTGACGAAACTCGGTGCAATTTTGCGCAAGACGTCGTTAGATGAGCTGCCCCAATTTATAAACGTATTGCAAGGCCGCATGTCGGTGGTCGGGCCTCGACCCCATGCGGTGGCGCATAATGAAACGTATCGTAAAATTATTAATTATTACATGCTGCGACACAAAGTTAAGCCAGGGGTCACGGGGTTGGCCCAGGTGAATGGTTATCGTGGAGAAACCGATACCCTGGAAAAGATGGAAAAGCGGGTCGAATTTGATCTGGAATACATTCGCAGCTGGTCGGTCTGGTTGGACGTGAAAATCGTAATTCTTACCGTTTTTAAAGGCGTCACCGGTTCAAACGTATATTGACGTGCCCAAGCATCTATTGGTTACGCTTGTATCCGCCAGCAGCGATGGATTTTTTTTTAATGGGGCGGGGTCTGCGGGATCAGGCGGGGTAAACTCGCAACATAATTGGAGACAAAAATTAAGCAATCTCAATTCTTATATGGTGCAGATTATATCTATGATTTTTCTCTCTCTGGAAATCGAATCTGGGGATTTGGCAAGTGTGAGCAGACGAGGATTCTCCACACACTTTAATATTAATAAAATATCATCTATTACAAATTGAAAAAGGTGGACAATAGGTGGACAATAGGTGGACAATAGGTGGACAATAGGTGGACAGGGCAGGAATCAAAGTAAAAAGGCTCTCAACGAAAAACGTTGAGAGCCTTGTCTTTTATGGTGGGCCGTCAGGGAGTCGAACCCGGGACCTACTGATTAAGAGTCAGTTGCTCTACCAGTTGAGCTAACGGCCCATAAAATTAACCCGGCAAAGTTAACAGGCAAATTAAAAAATGTCAATAGATTTTTGAATTCCAAGCCTTGTCAAAAAGCGGTTGACCCTTTAATTGCAGGTTTGTTATACTGCATGTTTATAAACAATGAAATAATGATTTTTTTAATAAATGAAGGGGTAATATATGTCTATATTAAAATCAGAAAATCTTTTTAAGGAAGCTCAAAAATTAATTCCCGGTGGTGTAAACTCTCCTGTAAGAGCTTGTGGATCTGTGGGAGGACAGCCAATATTTATAGAAAAGGGCAACAAAAGTAACCTTTATGATGCTGATGGAAATAAATATATTGATTACGTGCTTTCCTGGGGTCCTTTAATTCTGGGACACAGACCGGACTGTGTTATTGATGCATTGAAAAAGGTCCTTGAAACTGGCACAAGTTTTGGTGCTCCAACTGAACTTGAGACAAAACTTGCCCGCCTTGTTATTGATATGGTGCCTTCCATGGAAATGGTAAGAATGGTAAATTCCGGAACTGAAGCCACCATGAGTGCGATCAGGCTTGCCCGGGGATATACTGGAAGGGATATTATCATAAAATTTGACGGGTGTTATCATGGTCATGCAGATACGCTTCTTATTGCAGCGGGATCAGGTGTTGCAACCCTGGGTATTCCGGGGAGTCCCGGTGTGCCTGATTCTGTTATTTCCAATACTGTATCCTTAAAATTCAATGATATTGAAGGATTTGTAAAATTTATGGAAGAAAAGGGCGACAGGGTTGCCGGAGTTATTGTTGAGCCTGTTGCCGGCAATATGGGCATGGTTCCTCCTGTTGACGGGTTTCTTGAAATATTGAGAGAATATACTTCAAAGTTTGAGGCAGTCTTGATATTTGATGAAGTTATGACAGGGTTCAGGGTGGCAAAAGGTTCTGCCCAGGGATTATTTAACATAACACCGGATCTGTCCTGTTTTGGAAAAGTTATTGGCGGCGGTTTGCCGGTCGGTGCATATGGTGGTTCAAAAGAAATTATGAATCATATTGCTCCTGTTGGGAATGTGTACCAGGCCGGTACCCTTTCCGGCAACCCTCTGGCAATGGCAGCAGGGATTGCAACGCTGACAGAGCTTCAAAAAAAGGGTGTGTATGAAGCGCTTGATAATAAGACTAAAAAGCTTATGAATGGGTTGCAATCTGCTGCTGACGATGCTGGGATACCTTTTAAAACTTGTCATTTGGGCTCTATGGCTGGATTCTTTTTTACAAGCATTGATGTATATAACTTTGATGATGCTAAAAAATGTGATCTGGATAGATTTGCAAAATTTTACAGGATTATGCTTGAAAAAGGTGTGTATCTTGCTCCTTCACAATTTGAAGCCTGTTTTGTTTCATTAGCACATTCTGATGAGGATATTGATCAGACGATTATAGCTGCAAGACAAACTATGGCTGCTCTTTAACCATAATGCTAAAAAATAGTATGCTAAAAAAAATACATTTAATTGCAGCATGTGGGACAGGGATGGGAACCCTTGCCTGTATTCTCAAACAGATGGGGTACATGGTATCCGGTTCTGACCAGAATGTTTATCCGCCCATGAGTGATTTTTTAAGTGAAAAGGGGATTTCGCTTTTTACGGGATATGACCCTTCAAATTTAGATCACAAACCTGATCTTGTGATTATCGGCAATGCTGTAACAAAACTCAATGTTGAAGCCCAGGCAGTGCTGCAAAGGGGTATTCCATATTTATCTATGCCCCAGGCGGTAAATAAATTTATTGCAAAGAATAAAAAAGTCATTTTAGTAACAGGAACCCATGGAAAAACAACCACTTCTTCTATCATGGCGCATATCCTGTTTGTGGCTGGAATGGATCCGTCTTTTATGATTGGTGGTATTTTAAAGGATTTTAATTCAAGCTTCAGAATAGGAAGCGGAGAATATATGGTGATTGAAGGGGATGAATATGATACTGCCTTTTTTGATAAAGGGCCTAAGTTTATGCATTATGACCCTGAAATAACCATTATGACTGGGATTGAATTTGATCATGCAGATATTTTCACAGGAATTGATCATATCAAGACTATTTTTTCTACTTTTGTTAAAAAAATAGAAAAATATAGTATAATCCTGGCCTTTAATAATAATGACAATTTAAAACAGGTCCTTGAAGGTTCTGTAGCATCTATTGAAACATATGGTGAACAGGCACAATGGTCTTTTTCAAACCATGTGCAGCAGAATTCAAAAACATTTTTTGACGTTCAAGGTCCCGACATAAAGGTTTCCATTGAAACAAATATGGTGGGAGAGCATAACCTTCTTAATTGTCTTGCCTGTATTGCTGCGGCAAAAAAAATGGGAATCAGCGATAGAAATCTTTGCAATGCTTTAAAAACTTTTTCCGGCATAAAAAGGCGGCAGGAGATTCGTGGTATTAAACATGGGATCACGGTAATGGATGATTTTGCCCATCACCCCACAGCAGTCAAAGAGACGATTAAGGCTGTAAAACCATTTTATAAAAAGGGCAGGGTGATTGCTGTTTTTGAGCCCAGAACCAACACAAGTATGAGAAAATTTTTTCAAAACACATATCCGGATTCTTTTTTGGATGCTGATATGGCGTGTATCTGTGAACCAGGTATTAAAAAAAACATACCCCAAAAAGATAAATTTTCCACAAGACAGCTTGTAGCTGACATTGAAAAAAAAGGAATAGAGGCATATTATTTTGAAGACAGCGATGCAGTTATCCGTTTTCTGGTATCAAAATTAAAACAGGATGATCTTGTTTTAATAATGTCAAATGGGGGATTTGATAATATTCATGTAAAATTGCTTGAGAAAATTGAATGAAAAAAAAGTTATACTTCGGGTTATTGGGATAGGCATTTTACATGCTGTTTTATATTTATATATTGTTCCCTTTGTGATTTATCCAAAGTTTGGCAATAATGGATTTATATTTGTAGTTGTAGTTGCCGTTATTATTTCTATAGCTGTCCTGGGAACAATTTTATTAGAGAAAAAAAATTAAAGGAGATAAAAATGAGTGTTATTGAGAAAATAGAGTGGGAACCCAAATATAGTGTTGATATTGAAGAAATTGATACTCACCAGAAGAAAATGTTTGAGTTATTCAACCAGTTGATTGATGTTGATAAAACACAAGAAGATTCAAAAGAATGCATTAATATAATTTCTGATATGAACGAATATGCTAAATTGTATTTTAGTACAGAAGAAAAATACTTGAGGAAAAAGGGATATCCGGATTTTAAAGCCCATGCAAAGGTACATCGTCAATTTATTAAAACTTCTATCAGTTTGCGCCGCGAAATTGCGGATGACATAGCAAATCTAACAGATGAAGTTATAATGGAATTAAGAGACTGGTTGATAAATCATATACTTACTTTAGATTCTTTCTATGTTCCATTTTTAAGGATTAATGACTATATTGAAAAATCAAAACGAAAAAAATAATGTTTTTTATTGTTTTGGATAATGATTGTGGACTGACAGAACGATTCTATGACAGGCCGGAAATATCATGAGCCAAAATATTGCATTTGATCTGGGTGATTTATTTGAGCAACATTTTTTTTCAAACCTGGATTATTTTTTTGCAAGATCCATGGCCAAAGCCTTTGATGAAAATGAATCTATAGTTTTAGTATCCTGTGCGCTTGTTTCAAAATTATTGTTTGAGGGCCATATTTGTATTGATATAAAGGCTATGTCCGGAACTGTTGTGTCAATATCTGAAACCAGCGATGATTTAATTAAATTTCCTGATTTCAATTCGTGGATAAATGCTTTACAAAATTCCTTAATGGTTTCAGATAATATTCAAACCCCACTGGTTTTGGATTCTGATCACAGGCTTTATTTTTCCAAATATTTTGATTTTCAAAATCGCTTGACCAAAAATATTACCCAGCGGTTTTTTTTAAAGCCCCATAAGATGGACGAGAACACAATTGATGAAATGCTTGAGTCATATTTTATGCCCCAAAATAAACATGTCATTCATCAAAAGCATGCAGTAAAGCATGCAATAGAAAATCATTTTACAATTATTTCAGGTGGGCCTGGGACTGGGAAAACATATGTCACAACTATTATAAAAAAAATATTTCTAACATATGCAAAAAAACAAGGCCTTCTTGTTCCTAAAATAATTAGTGTTGCTCCCACAGGCAAAGCTGCATCAAAAATGGACCAGGGGAGTACTATCCATTCAATTTTAAAACCTTTAAAAAATAGTCCTGGTTTTTATTACAATAAAAATAATACCTTGCATACTGATGTGATGATTATAGATGAAGCTTCAATGATTGATATAATATTATTGACCCGGCTTTTGGAAGCAGTTCCCCTGACAGCCAAAGTGATTGTTTTAGGTGATATTTACCAATTGTCATCTATTCAGGCCGGATCAGTATTCAGTGATATCTGCAGTGCAAAAGGGTTATCTGCCAATTTGTTTTTTCTTGATTATAATTTCAGATCAAAAGGAAAAACAGGAATTGAAAAATTATCAAAAGCTATCAATCACAATGATGTGCAAAGCATTGATGACATACTGACATCAGGCCTTTATCCTGATGTTGTGTTTGAAAGTCTTAATAGTAAAAGCCGGATTGACTATTCAGTTAAAAAGTTTATCTTAAATGGTTATAAACGATTTGTTTTGGCTGACACTGTTGAACAAGCACTCAATGTTCTGGATGATTTTAAAATATTGTGCGCCCATAATTTGGGAGAATTCGGAACATTACAAGTTAATCATCTTTGTGAAAAGATTTTGCGGGCAGAGGTTAATTTTGATATATCAGATAAGTTTAAAAAAATTATTATGGTAAATACCAATGATTATAAAAAAGGCTTGTTTAATGGTGATACGGGTATTGTTTTTGAGAGAAAAGAAGGGGCTAATACTTTTTTTAAAACTTTGGATGATTCCATAAAGCAATACCGCGTTTCAGATCTTCCAGGGTCTGATCCTGCTTTTGCAATAACGATCCATAAAAGTCAGGGATCTGAGTTCAACACTGTTTTAATGATACTTCCGGACAAGATTTCGCCTGTTGTTACAAGGCAACTTTTATATACAGGCATTACAAGGGCAAAAACAAAAGTAATTATTGTTGGAAACATAGATATTATTAAAAAGGCCATTAACCTATCTGTAAAAAGAAACTCTGGTTTAGCCATGTGTTTGGAAAGTGTCTTGAAAAAGAAATTTTAAGATAATGAAAAATAAACGAGAAAGAGAATATTTTGAAAAAAAATAAAACAATTCCTGAATTAATCTGGCAGTTTTTTAGTTCAGTAAAGCTGGCAGTCTACACGCTTGTGCTTCTTGCAGTCACATCCATTATCGGAACTATTATCCTTCAGAATGGGACCCCGCAGCAATACTTAAGAGAATATGGTGAAGCTGTTTACAATGTGATCAAGGTGTTTAATATCGATGATATGTACCATGCCTGGTGGTTCTTAGCCTTGCTTGTAATCCTGTGCATCAATATAGTTGTATGCTCAATTGAAAAGCTTTCCATTACTTGGAAAATTATCTTCCCAAAAAAAATCAAGTTTAACCCCGATAGATTTAGAAAACAAAAAAACCTTGAAAGCTTTTTTGTTGATAAAGATGCGCCTACCCTATTTAATGACTATGAAAGTTTTTTATCCAAAACTATTGGAAAGGTTATAAAAGAAGATACAGCTACGGGCACTGCAATGTATGCTGAAAAGGGAAGATGGACAAGAATGGGTGTCTATGTTGTTCATTTAAGTATCATATTATTATTAGTTGGTGCATTGATCGGTTCTTTATTTGGATTTAAGGCCAGTTTACAATTGAATGAAGGCGAGACATCCGATCGGGTTTTCCTTGCTAAAAACAGGATACCCTTAACGCTTGATTTTGCTATTCGATGCAATGCGTTTGAAGTCAAATTTTATGAAAATGGTTCACCGGAATTGTTCAGATCCAACCTCACTATTATTGAGGATGGCAAGGAAAGTTTTACAAAAGACATTATTATGAATCACCCCATTCGGTATAAAGGTATCAATATCTTTCAATCTTCTTATGGCTCAGGTACACCGGATAGGGTTGTTTTTGATATTATCAGGCAGTCTGATAAAAGCGTGACAAAACAAAGCATTAAAATCGGAGAAACAATTCAATTACCAGCAGATCAGGGTTTATTTGAACTGCAGGGTTTTTTGCCGAATTATGATTTCAGGGGTAATAATCTTGGGGAAGCGTTTATTGGAAAGATCACTTTCAAAGATGCCAAAGAAATTCAAATTGCAATCCCAATAAAATTTCCCACCTTTGATAAAATGCGTAAAGGAACATTTGCCTTTGTTGTCAAAGACTTTGAACAAAAGTACTATACCGGTCTTCAAATAACCAAAGATCCTGGAGTATGGTATGTTTATTTAGGGTTTATTTTTATGATTATCGGGTGTTGGGTAACCTTTTTTATGTCTCATCAGTCAATTTTTATTGAAATTGAAAAAACAGATGGTAATCGTTCAAAAATAAGTGTTTCAGGTACTACCAATAGAAATAACCAGGGAATGAAACTTAAAATTAAAAAACTTGTAAAAAAATTAAAGGATATATAACTCTTATGAACTCTTCCTTAGCATTATCTTCGGCAACATTTATTTATGCCCTGGCTTCAGTTTTTTATATCGGCTCCTTTGCCTTTAAAAAGCAAAGTCTTGCAAAACTTGGATTCATTATTCTTATAATAGGGTTTTTAGACAATACATTAGGGATTGTTTTAAGGTGGATCGAATCCTATCAGATGGGCTATGGACATGCCCCATTTTCGAATATGTATGAGTCTCTGGTGTTTTTTTCCTGGACGGTTGCGGTGTTGTATATATTTGTTGAATTCAAATATAAAGAAAGCGTACTTGGCGTATTTGCAACTCCTCTAATTTTTCTCGCAATTGCGTATGCTTCCATTGATCCGAATGCCAGCAGCAAAATCAGTCCCCTGATTCCCATTTTAAAAAGTAATTGGCTTATTGCCCATGTAATCACCTGCTTTTTGGGCTATGCAGGATTTGCTGTGGCGTTTGGTTTCAGTCTTATATATTTTGTAAAACCAAAAGATCCAAAGGCGACCTCTATCTATGCAAAACTTCCATCCTGGGAGGTCATGGATGAATTAACCTATCAAATGATTGTATTTGGATTTCTCTTTCTAACCATTGGCATTATAACCGGTGCGGTCTGGGCCAATTCAGCCTGGGGCAAATACTGGACCTGGGACCCAAAAGAAACATGGTCTCTCATTACCTGGATAGTTTATGCAGTTTTTCTGCATTTAAGAATGATGAGGGGCTGGCATGGGAAAAATTTGGCATTGGTATCTATTATTGGCTTTTTAGCCGTCATGTTTACCTTCTTTGGTGTAAATTATCTGCTCAGCGGACTCCACAGCTACGCTTAATCGTGTCGTTCATCATTGGCGTTGTCTTAATTTATCTTGACAAGAAAACAAGATATTAATATAGAATAACGCAAATTATGGACGGTGTTGCAAGACAGCAAAAGTTTGCTGTCTGCAAAAAAATAATCCATATAAAATCTGTAAGATTTTATATGGATAAATATGGTTAACGTATCATCAACATTTTAAATTGATGGAGTTTTCATGAGCGAGATAGAAAACAAAGCTGAAAATGGTTCCACGGAAAGTGCAGGGGAATGTACTGCCGGAGAAGCAAAAGATGACAAAGGGTTAGGACTCGGTGTCATCTTTTTTATTGTTGCATTTGTTGCATGCTTCTTGTCCGGTACGCTGCTGTTTCCCAAATTGCTCTATTCAAAAAAAGAGCAGCCTTTTAATTTTGATCACGAGCTTCATGCTGGTGAAGCAGGTGATTGCGAAACATGCCACTCTGTTAGGGAAGATGGTAGTTTTACCGGAATACCTAAGCTTGCTACATGTCTGGATTGCCATACAGAAGAACCTTTGGGCGAGACTGAAGATGAAGCTGTATTTACAGAAGAGTATGTATCAAAGGAAAAAGAAGTCCCCTGGCATGTCTATTCAAGACAACCGGATAGTGTCTTTTTCTCCCATGTAGCCCATACACAGGCAGCAGGAATGGATTGCGTATCATGTCATGGTCATATCGGAGAATCCACTTCTTCAAGACCATACGAAGAAAACAGGATTACAGGTTATAGTCGCGACATCTGGGGAAAAAATATCTTTGGGATTAAAAAACATTCCTGGGATCGTATGAAGATGGATGACTGCGCTGTGTGTCACAAAAAGGAAACCGGCCACCAGGGTTATTGTTTCCAGTGTCACAAATAAGAAACCTAAAACACAAGAATTCAAAAACTTTATAGAGGAATAATTTATGAAAGTTGACAGAAGAAGCTTCTTGGGCTTGGGACTTGGCGCAGCCGCTGGTATTGCAGTTTCCCCTATCGGGATGAAGCTGACAGATGATTCTTCCATCTGGACCCAGAACTGGCCATGGACTCCTGTCCCGGTTGACGGAGAAGTAAGCTATGAAAATTCAGTCTGCAGTCTTTGCCCGGGTAGTTGTGGCATCAGCATAAAGAAGATAGGCGGCAGACCCGTTAAGATTGAAGGATTGGCTGAGTATCCCATAAATGATGGTGGAGCCTGTCTCCATGGAATTGCCGGTCTTCAATACCTATATGACCCTGCCAGGGTAAAAACCCCATTAAAGAAAAATGGTGATAAATTCGAAGAAATTTCCTGGGATGATGCCATTGCTTTTGTTGCTGACAAACTTGGAGATATCAGGAAAAGCGGTGCACCTGAAAAATTGGCCTGCATAATAGATAAAGATCAAGGATCTGTTTCCGGGTTGTTTAAACGACTACTCAAAACATTTGGATCTTCCAATTTTTATACCATGCCAAGTCTTGAATCCTATCTTGAATTGACAGCGGCAACGCTTCATGGTGAGGGTGAAACCATTTCTTTTGATCTTGAAAATGCAAGCTTTGTTTTAAGCTTTGGAGCAGGGATAATCGAAGGTTGGGGATCTCCTGTAAATTGCTTTAAAGCAAATGCATCGAGAAAACAAAGACATGCAAAGCTCTATCAAATTGAACCCAGGTTATCCAATACGGCTGCTAATGCAGACAGATGGATTCCGGTGAAACCAGGAACAGAAGCAGATTTAGCATTGGGGATTTGCGCTGTTATCTTGAAAAATAAGTTGTTTGACAGTACGGCAACTGCAAATTTTAAAGGCGGGTTAAACAAATTTGGTGCGTTGCTCCAAAAGGATTATACGTCTTCAAAGACAGCTGAGATTACAGGCGTAAAGGCATCTGACATTGAAAAAATTGCCATTTTATTTGCCAAAGCAAAAATGCCGGTTGCAGTCTTTGGTAAAGGCAGAGGTGATGGAGCTCAAAGCTTAAAAGAGCTTGTAGCGGTCCATACATTGAACTGCCTGGTTGGCAATATCAATAAAAAGGGTGGTGCTTTTGTTCAGCAGAAAACCAATTATCTTGAGTTTCCAGATGAATCAATGGACAGCATAGCCGACAAAGGGTTTGGGAAAACTAAACTCGGACCTTATGTGAATCAGCTTATTGAAAAGGTGAATGCATCTTCTGAACCTGCTGTTGAAGCTCTTTTTGTTTATAATGCTAATCCTTGTCATTCACTGCATGATTCCAAAAATGCCAAACAGGCAATAGGGAAAATTCCTTTTGTGGTGAGTTTTTCTTCATTTCTTGATGAGACTGCTATGGAAGCAGATATTATCCTGCCAAGCCATACCTTTATTGAACGACTTGAAGATGTCCCATCCGGCGCAGGGCTTTCAAAGACTGTTGTAGGGCTTACAAAACCCATTGTTAAACCTTTATTTAATACGAAAAACCCAGGTGATGCTATACTTCTTATTGCAAAGGCATTAGAAGGAAGTATTGCCAAAAGTTTTGAATGGGAAAGTTATGAGGAATGTCTTGAAGGTGTAACTTCAAGCATTTGGGATTCTTTATCAGAAGAAGGGTTT
>Ga0257119_1001971_pt1 | contig 13126 bp, 16 predicted proteins | sample SI112_200mmetaG_FD_190179 | JGI IMG/M metagenome (GOLD analysis project Ga0257119, IMG submission 190179) | Marine microbial communities from Saanich Inlet, British Columbia, Canada - SI112_200m | ecosystem: Environmental > Aquatic > Marine > Inlet | place: Canada: British Columbia | collected... | reverse complement strand
ATCAAGTGTTGGGTGCAATCGAAAGTTATAAATCTCAAAAACATAAATCAAACCTTCCTTTTGTTGGTTTAGGTATTGGTCTAAGTCTTGGAATTGCAGGTTTTGTAGCATATCCTAAAAGAAAAGAAGATTCAGAATACAATCTTTAATTTTTTTTAATTCAAATTAATAATTAAAATTAAAATAAAAACAATAAAATAAATTCAAAATAATAAATAAAATAATTAATAAAATTTTTAGACGAGGTTAATGAAAAATGGTAGCACAAGAATTATCTGATATTTTACAAGCAGTAATATATGGAGCCGCTGCTTGCGGAGTTGCATGGACAATTGCAAAAGCATATGTTGGTGGAAAAAAACACAAAAATGAAAGTTATATGCTTGAAGCTGATGCAAAAGTAAAATCTTCAAAGGTAGATCAAGAAAGAATTAGCGCTGAAGCAGCAGCATACGAAATAACAAGTGATGCAGATGCACAAGCATACGAACAAAAAGTTCAGGCAGATGCAAACGCAGCAACAGCAAGAGCCCAAGCAGAAGCAAATAAAGCAACTGCAACACAGAAATTACTTAATGATCCTAAGTACCAAGCGTATTTGGATAGAAGAGAGGAAGTTGCAAAATATTTAATAAAAGAAAATCCTCAACTAGCACAATTACATAGCAATGGTGCAGGACCATTAAAGCGTAGAATAGATACTATTGTTGGAGATCATTTAGTGGGCAGAGTTAACGTTTCAAATAATTAATTTTTTTTAATTCGAAATAATATATTTTTAGACGAGGTTAATGAAAAATGAGTTATGGTAAAAAAGATTGGTTGCCTATTCCTGGTTATGGTTTGCTAAATGCAATTGATAAAGCTAAGAGTACATATGTGAGCGAAGGTCAACAATTAGCAATGGGTGCATATCAATGAGTATTATGTATTGTAGGAGCACCCTTAACAATTCCTGGCGTAATTGCTTATGCACGTAAAAAAAGAAAATAATTTAATTTTTTCAAACTTTTTCAAAACAAAATTTGTGGTCTTAGTATAATTAAAAATTTACTAGAAGGTAAATAAAAATGAGTCAAAAATTAAAAGAATCTCTTGAATCTTTAACAAAAAAACAAGCAACAAATAATTGGATTTATTATCCTATTTGCGCTAGGGGCAGTTATGAACTTGTTAAGCAAATTGAAGCAGGAGTTGATCCAAATGAATTAGGAACACTTTCAATATATGGACTATTAGTTTCTGTTAAAAAATTAAGTTCTTTAATTTATATTCCTGATTCAATCGTTAGACATTATGATCTTAGCAAGGAAAAAAGATCTAAAGCATCTGCACAATATGATGGGATTCCTCTATTTTGTATTGATTACATGAATGTTTTGCGACCTTCAGAATTAAGTGAAGAAGATCATGATATAGCATCAAGAGTATTTTATGACCTAACTGATGAACAAATACTTGCATCATTAGTTAATGATGAATCTTATCGAGAAGATGCTAAATATATTATGAAAAAAATGGCAGGAATATGCAAACGTAACAGCTTAAAAGAGTTTGAAGATAGCAAAGATGAATTTTATTTAACTGCTGCGCAATTATGTGATTTATACTTGGCTGAAATGTCGTAAACTTTATTATTTTTCTTCTCTTTTTTATTCCAATGTCGTCGTATACTTTCCATCACCTAAATAAAACAATCTACGTTCATCTTTTAATTTAGAATTCTCTAATGATTTTAAAATCTTACCACTAAATAATACATGATCTCCATAATCTAGTTCATTCTCTACTTCGCATTCTAACCATGCAACAGCTTCAGATAACTTACAGCAATCGATAGTTGAACAATCAGATTTACTAAATCCTGTTGCTTTAAATTTATCTTGGTGTTCTCCATGATTGTTTCCACAAAAATCTGCATCTTTACCAGAACTATGAGGTAAAAAGTTCACGCAAAAACATCTGCTTTTAGAAATTAGTTTGTAAGAATAATTTTTTTTCAATACTGTAATTCCATAAATTGTTTCTGACAGGGGAGTGTGCCAGCCAAGTGTAAACAAATTATCTTTTTCAACATTTTGTCCCATTATTTCCATTTCAGCTCTGCAAGTAACTAAGGTTATTTGTCGAGGGTGTATGTTTTCAATCATTTTATCACATCAAAATTTATCCCATTTAATATCATCAACTTCTACAAAATCGTTTCCGCCTTTTTCTCTGCCTTTTTTCTTTCGTTTTGCAGACATTGCTTCACGATCTCCAAATTCTCCAATTCTGACTATTACTAAAGATAAAAAAACTACATAAATTAAGTAGTGCATGAAATAAAAATTCAAAGAAAATACCATTCTAATAATATCTAAAATGATAAATGGTGATGTTGCAAAGAGTGCTGATTTTAAAATTTCATTAAAGCTTATTTCAAATCTAAATAATCTAACAATTATCAAACCTAAAACTCCTGCGATAAAAGTCATCACTAAATATTTTATTGTTAAAAAAACATAACTTACTATTAAAAGTCCTGGCAGCATTAAACCAACAACAATTATTAAAAGCTTGCTTGAAAAATCTTTATTTGCGAGTATGTTTTTGTAAGGTTCTATTTCAAAACGCGAAACATCGTTTGAAAATGGTTTTATTGATTGTTTATACAAATAATCTCCTGTTAAAAAAAACAACTCTTTTCCAAGTTCGCTTCCTTCTTCAAGTTCATCTATTCGGGTATCTATTTTGATGAGTGGATTGCCCAAAGGAAGTGAAACTTCACCATTCATTTCGTGTTCTACATCTACACTTAATGTATTGAATTTAGATAATTCATCAGTAACTGTTCCTTGTAGATAAATTAGTCGAGGAATCAATAATAAACTTATTAAAATTAGTCCTAGTAATAAATATTTGAAGAAATATTTTGAGCATTCTTTGTATGTTTTTATGCTGAGTTTGTTATATGCAAAAGGATTAAATGCAATAGGAATTGTTCTAAAAATAGATTCTGAATTCTTCAAGATTTTATCTTTCATTATACCACTCCTATTTGTGAACTTTTGATATAATTTTAATTATGCTGCTTTTCTGAATCGCCCTTTTGCTACAACTTGGTCTCGGCCATTTTGTTTTGCTTTGTAAAGTCTTTCATCTGCAATAGAGAGCAACTCTTCAAGTGCATTTTCTGTTTCTATTGTGTCGTCTGGAAATGTTGCAACGCCTAAGCTTACTTTTATTCTTACTTTTTCAGTTTCATCAGTTTTAATATTTAGAAGATTGTATTCTGGTTTTTTCATATTTTTATTTATTCTGTCTGCAACAAGCAGGGCGTGGTTTTTATCTGTTCGTGGAAGTATTACTACAAATTCTTCCCCTCCATATCTGTAAACTTCATCATTATCTCTTATTGAATTTTTCACTATTGCTGCTACTTCGCCTAGTACAAAATCTCCTTTTTTGTGTCCGTAATTATCATTGAATTTTTTGAAAAAGTCAATATCAAAAAATATTAAACTAATGATATATCCCTTATTGCTTGCTTTTTTTGCACAATCTCTCATTCGTTTGGTAAATGCTCGTTTATTATATATTCTGGTAAGTCCGTCTATTAGTGCTTGTTTTGAACTAGATATATATCCTGATATTTTAAATTTAGACGAACGATATAATGCAGTTAAGAATCTTTGCGCTTTAGTGTCGAGCTTGTCTATTTGTCTGCTCAAAAACATTAAATACTGGGTTACTTCATCTTCTCGAGATAAAACTTCTAAATCTTTTTTAATATCTGAAACACTTATTTTTGATTTATTTAGTTTTCTAACTTCTAATAATTCATCTAGAACTTCTTCTGCATCTTTTTTAACTCTAATAAATTTATTAATTGGTTCAATAAGTTCGGTTAGTTCTGCTTCTTTGAGTTTTTCAAGTTTACTCATCGCAGCACGAACTTCTTCAATACTAATTCTAAGCGTTCCAGTTCCTGTTTGAATAAATGATTTTAATCCTTCTAATGAGTGAAATAATTCTATTAGCATTTTGTGAATTTCTTCGTGAAATAATCTTATTTTTCCGACAATTTCTCTTAAATGTTCTTCTGAACTAATCATTATATCTTCTCTATCGATTTCTTTTTTAACTTTCTTCAAAGCCCAGTTCAATACTTGAGTTGTTCCTTTACTCAACTGATCAAAATTATTGTGTAGTTCACGATAATCATTTACACTTAATGGTTTGACTAAACTAAGAATCTTTTTTTCTTTAGAATAATAATCTGTAAATTTTTTATTTAATTGAACATCTTGTGTGAGAATTGATGAATATCCTCCTCTTATTTTGTCTTCAAATAATTCAATTAATGCAATTAATTCTCTTCCTCTGTTCTCATCAGGTTTTTTTTCGAAAATTCTGCTTTTGTTTCTAATTTCTTTTAATTGTTCCTTTGCTTCATAAAATCCTAGTCGTCTTTGCGCATAAGTGTGTAATAGTTCTTCTTCTTTTGTGCTTAGTTGGGATAATATCTTTAGAAGTTTCTTTATTTCCTCTTTTTTTTGTGGGGTCATATTCAGCATATAAATTAATTTTATTTAAATATGTTTCTAAAATTTACAAAGAATTATTTATTATTTAATAGATTTATTATGGATAGAATTGATGAAAATTAATTTAAAAATCTGGAAGGTCCTATTTCGTATTTTGAAAATCTTGTTCTTGACACTGCCATTATGTTTTGGATATCTTTCCAAGCATCAGGATCAAATTCTCGTATTCCTATTTTTTTTAAATTTTTTTCAGAATCAGAATTAGTTAAGTGTGCTGCATTAATGTATTGGGAAACCGCATCTAGTATGTTGATAAAGTCATTATTAAAAAGTTCATATCCTATTATTTTTTTTTCTTTATTGGAAGAATCGAAGTATTGAAAAATTTCTTCTTTTTGATTTAGTCCTAGGATTGATTTAAGATCTTCAACTTCGGGTTTAAATCGTTCTCCCCTATTGTTAGGTTTAAATCTTTTTTCAAGATTTTTATTTGTTTCTTTTCTATACATGCTAACTGCTCTAATGGGGGCATATACTTCGTCAATAATTTCATTTTCTTTTTTTGTTGTTATATTTAGAAAGATAACTCTAAATAGTTGATCAATGTATTGTTGTTCTCTTTGTATAAACAGGGAAATATAAGTATCAGAATCTAAAACTGGCTCTATATTTTGTAAATATTCGTCTAATAAAACCCCCTCGATCATAAATATTCATTAAACCCTGCTACTATTTAAAGTTTGTTTTAAACTTTAAGAATTTCGCAGTAGTTGAGTTTATTCATCGACTGCAGAATCGACAATTAAACTCAGTTCGCGTAGTTTGTCTTCGAGCAAGTCTTTTGCTTCAGAATTTAGTTCATATTCTTCTGCAAATACTTCAATCCAATCAATTAAATCGCGAATAGCATCTTGAGCTTCTTTAACCTTCATGTTATTAACCATTAAATCACCTCTTTAATCAATAAATAATGAATATATTTTCTATTGAGAATTCTATTATTAATAAACTTTTTCATACTAATACATAAAAATAAAAAAGAAAGATTTAAGGACTTCTTTTTAGGCGCCTACCTTTTTTATTTAAAACTTTATTAACCACTTCTCCTTTTTTTAGCAAAAATTCATCACATTTTTCCGTAAGTTCTGCTTGAGTCACTTTTATTTTCTTCTTGCGGGGTTGCTTTTTGATGGTTTTCTTTTTACGTTTTGGTTTTGGTTTAGGAGTCTTCTCTAACTTTCCTTCATATTTTAAAATTCCAACTGCAGCTTCAGCAAGTACAAGAGGCACACACCAACTTGCTTGTTTATTTAGTTGAACAATTGACACAAACTTATTATTTCCTTGATATGCTTCACTTATTGATAATGTATATTTGTCTGTATTTAGTCCATCAGATTCAAGAGAAGGTAATTTAAGTGCTGTAGTTTCTATTTCTTTTCCGACGAGACTTTCAAGTTTTTCCAGATAAGGATTGATTAATTCTTCTAAAACTTTTCTACCATCTCGAGTGTGTTTTTGGTAAACAAAGTGTGCAGGATCTTGCTCTATTCTCAAACGCACGTGTCCGCCAATATCTTTTGCTAATTTAATTGAATTTTGTATGAATGAATTTGTGTAATAAACATTTAATGTTTTTCTAAGTCCTAGTGCTGCGCAACATCCCTGTTCTGGTCTATAATATAAGTTTCCAAAATCATCTAAGTGTATCCAGAAATCAGTTTTTGTTGCATAGACTAATTTTGCAAGTTTAACATGATCTTCATTGTGTTTGTTTATTCTTGTTTTTGTAGCTTCTTTTTTATTATCTGCTACTAAATACCAGTCTCCATCACATCTCGCTTCTCGAGTCCAAGTCCATCCATCATGATTTACTCGTCTTGTTCCAGGGTGTGTTTTGTCAAATAAGTCATATACTTCTTGAGGTACTTGGCCTTTACTATTTTCTATTGAAGGGTCAACATATATTCTGTCTGATTTTAAATCAAGATTTGCTGTTGGTAGTAAATGTAGTCTCCTAAATTCATTAATTTGCGCGATAGGATATTCAAATAATCCCTTTAATTCTTTTTCACACGTTGGACAGTTTTCATTTTTTTCAGTATTTTTATTTTTAGAATCCATTTTAACTTAATTATGAGTGCGAAATTTATATAGTTTTGTAGTCTCTGTAATAAACGAACAGCTTTCAAAACATTATTATATGTCTAAACTATTATTTTCTGTATGAACCAAGTTATTGAAACATCTCTCGATTCTCTTGAAAATAAATTATTGTTTCATCATTGTATAGATATTAAATATGCAAAACCTGAAAAAATAATTAACAAACCAGAATATGCTGAGGATTATTTACAAGATCCCCATTCGTGGCTTCAACATCAAGTTGGTTTTTATCCTATTTTTCTTGCAGCAGGAAATACTCAAGAAGATATTCGTATGACTGGTTATCAAAATCAGTGGCAAAGAATAATTAGCAGCAAATATATAAATGACAAAAGAGTTTGTGAGTATGAAAAGCCAGGCGAGTTTGACAATTTTGTTTTATTTTCTTACAAAAATCTCGAGGGTGTTTTTTTAGATTATGATCGGTGGGTTAGGGTTTTGAATTCTAGTTATAATGGTTACAACATTTCTAATTATTACACCAGGATAATTTTAAAACCTTCTTGGCCAAAATCAAAATGGCTTAGAAAAGCAAGAAATAATCCACATTCAGTTATGTTTGTCACAAATAAACTTGAGTTAGATAAATCAGATCGTATTTGGGTGAGAAACAAATCAACAAAGAAGATTCTTGAGAAAAGAGGTTTTGATAAAAATATAGTCCAGGTCAAGAGAATTAAATTAGATCCTTGGTAAATTTTTGGCAAAATTAATTCACCCAATTCAAATTAGAAATATTATATCTTTATCTTCCATTATTATTTTTTTAATTTTAAACTTTGCAAGAATTAGTTCTTTTATTTCTTCAATGTTTGCACTCTTTCGAAGAACTGTTAAAACAAATTTTTCAGTTCCAACTCTTTTTATTTCATCAAGTCCTTTTGAAAAGTTTGAAAAGTTATGTATTGCAGTTACGCTTAAAACTAATTCAAAACTGGAATCATTAAATGGTAGCTCTTCAGCACATCCTACAAAATATTTCGCATTTGAATCTTTTTCTTTTGCAATGTCTATTAATTTTTCACTAGGATCTATTCCGACTCGTCTACATTCAGCACCCAACAGTCCTTCCCAGTATCTAGTACTAATTCCTGATCCACATCCAACATCAAGAATTGTATTAATATGAGAAATATCTAATGATTCTGAAATTAGTTTTAGTTTATGTATTTGTTCATCATAGTGTAATTCTTCATATCCTTGTGCTATTTCATCATAATATGTCATTATATCTTGTTTATATGCTATATTCTATTTATAATTTTGCTAAAAACTAGTTAAAGACACAAAAAGCTTAAAAAACACCTTTAGTTTTTGCTATTAAAATGGTGGAAATTGCTGAAAATGGTGTTTTAAAAAAAACAGAGAAGATTAAAGATTTGATTAGTCAGTATGCTAAGCATAATCATGTGAGGCTTGTTCATAGAGGTAATGCAGCTATTCTTTGCGCACTTTATATTGCGAAAAAGCATAATCCTAAACCATTTATTCTTGTGCCTGATATGGGGGGTTGGATATCTTTCAAAAAATACCCTCCTTTATTTCATTTTGAAGTGAGAATTGTGAAGACTAACAGAGGTATTATAGATCTTATTGATTTAGAAAAAAAAGCAGATGGTGGCGCTGCATTAATTTTAACTAGTCATGCAGGTTATTTTGCACAGCAGCCTCTTAGTTATATTTCTAATATTTGCAAAAAACATAACTGCTTGCTCATAGAGGATGCTAGTCCTGCAGTTGGTGATAAAGAACTTTGCAATGGAGATTATTCAGATATTATTGTTGCAAGTTTTGGAGAGCATAAACCTGTTAACAATTGTTATGGTGGTTTTATATCTGTTAAAAATCAAGAATTCTTTGCAGATTCTAGCACTATTTTCTCAACAACTAATTTTAATCCTAGAAATCCTGAAGCTCTTTTAAAAAAATTAGCAGATGTTCCTAACAGATTAGATCGTTTTTATGCTTTGCAAGAAAAAGTAAAAACTGAATTGGAAGGACTAGGTTTTAAGATTCTTCATAGAGATAAAAAAGGATTAAATGTTATGGTTAAACCTATGACTGATGAAGAAAAAACCCGACTACTTGACTATTGCAAAAAGAAAAAGTTTGAATTTGTGCAGTGTCCTAAATATATTCGCCTTGAGGAAGATGCGATTAGTATTGAACTTAAGCGATTGAATATTTGAATCTAAATTTAATTATTTGTTAACTATTTAAAAAAGAGATAAATTTCCATGTCAATCTACATATCTGATCAAAAAGTAGAATTCTTATTACAAACATACCCTTGGTTTCAAGAGTTCATAAATAAATCAACAACTAAACTTTCTAAAAAAGATTTATCAATTTTCAAAGATAACTTTGATAGTTTCAAAGCAGAATTAGACTTAGAAAATTCTGACTTCGAGTCAATTAGAGAAAATCCTCAACAGTTTCATGCATTGATTAAATTCAGAAAAAGAAGAATGCAAATTTTTGCAGAGCAATATGCATACAGTTCAAAAAAAACAGTGAAATGTTTTGCTGGAAAAAAATATTATGCTACTAATTGGATTCACAGCAAAAAAATAAAAATTTTTAATGTTTCTTTGTTGAGTAATGATATTTCTCAAAAAGTAAAAGAAGGTTTGCAAGATTTAATTTCAACAATACATTTGGATTTTGACGTAGTCGTCGCTAAAATGGGTGATGGTTTATTTAGAGCTGTTCAGTCGGCAGTTCATAGTTCTTCAATTAGCAAAGGTATTGATATATCTAAAGTAGAAAAAAAATTGATTCCGTTCAGAGAGCACAATAATTGTGCTTTTGTCATTATAACTGATAAAGGATTAGTTCATGAGAATATTTCTCAAGGAGATGTTGGTTATGGTAATTTTAAATCAGGTTTTATTTTTTTCGGTTTTAAAAATGGGAATATAAATTCTGATTTTGTGAAAAGATTAGCAAAACATGAGTGTGGTCATTTGTTGGGTTTAGAAACACATCACGAAATTTTAAAAGATGCAGATTATCTTCGATTTTTGTATACAAGAACAGGTAAGGGAGATTGCAATATGTGTCCTTCTGCAACTAATCTTAATACTTGTAAACCTTGTATTGAGTCAATAATTTATTTTTGGAAAGGTATAGAGCATCACACTAAAACTAAATTTTTAAAATGATTATTCAGATAACTTTTCTTTCTTTTTAAACTAACACCACAAACATTAAATATTAATTCGATTTATCTTGTTATTAATTAGAATTTATTTAATTTAAATTTAATATAAATTTAATTTGAATTTAATATTGTTAAAAAAATTTGAGGTGATTATTATCGTTACAGAACCTGAATCTATGGACCAGCTTGTTTATTTTACCCAACGTAAACTCGGAGATAAAGGCACTGCTAGAGTGTGGGTTTACAGAGGAGATTGTCCTGCGTGTGGAAAAGCAAAAATGGGTAAACCCAAAGATCCTAAAACTGGCAGAGCTAAAATAAGAGCAAAAGAATATGAATGTCCTGAGTGTAAGCATATTATTGAGAAAACAGAGTACGAAGAAACATTATCTGCAGAATCAAAATATACTTGTCCTGAATGTGGTAAAGATGGAGAAGGATCAATTCCATATAAGCGAAAAACATATCAAGGTATTTCTTCATTAATTTTTGTGTGTGAGCATTGCGGCGTTAAGATTCCAATCACAAAAAAGATGAAAGAGAAGAAACCAGATAAGAATTGATTCAATATTAATTTTATTATTAATTTTTTTGTTCTTTTTTTATTAGTTGTTTATTTCAATCAAAATACATAGGATCGTCGCTCCTAACAATTATTTCTTTGGGATTTTTTGGAGGAATTGGTTTTCTTTTAACTTGTTTTTTCTTGCTAAATTTGTTAAAACTTTTTGATTCAGATTTTGATCCAGAACTAGAGTTAAATAAGGGTTTAGGTTTAGCAGTTATTTTTTTATTTTTTCCAGAACTAATTTCAGCTTCATCGTCACTTACATCTTCAATTTTATTTATTTCAAACACTTTGTTCATATTTAATGTTCCGCATCGTTCGCATTTGAAGAATATTCCAAACTTACCTGTCATTAGTTCTAAATAATCGCCACAAATACATTTCATGTCATTCAGTTTTGCGTGTTTGTGAGCAAGACATACAGGTATTCCTTCTTTGCTAATAGTCACTGCTTGTTTTCCACAAAACGGGCAGGCATCTACTCTACTTTGTCCATATCTTTTTGGCATTCTCATATTTTTTCATAGAAAAATAAGTATTATTTTAATATTGTGTTTTTGTATTGCGTGCGATTATTATGTGTTTAGGGTGTTAGGGTTTTGTTTTGTTTAACAAATAACTTGCCAAATCCGTAAAATTTCCATTTAATAGTGGTAAAAAAACAAAAAATTTATATGGGGTGGCTGTTAATCAGTAAATTATGTTGATAAAATGGCTTAGGAAGCTTCTTGGTGTTAATGAATTAGAGTCTAAATTAGAAACTCTTATGCAAGAGAAAGAAGATTCTGATTTAAATTTCATTAAGGCTGAAAAATCGAAAAAAATTATCTCGCGAGCAGCTAGAGTGGACGATACAACTGCAGATATTGCTAGTTATTTGAATGAGTTAAATATAGAACTTTCAACAAAAGATGCAGTGAATACTAAAATTGCATTAAGTGCGGCAGATGTTGTTGAAAAATATGATTTTAAAAGATTTTCAAAACCATTACATGATAACATTCCTAGTAGAGTCATTAGCATAAACGAATTTAGAAAAAACCCTGAAAAATATTTTCATAAATTAGGAAAAGGTTTTTTTAATTTTCCCGTCGGTTTGAATTTTGAAGAAATTAATAATTTTATGTATGGTGTATTTGGAAATGCGAGTATTGAATCACAGTCATTTAGCAATAAAGGGTTGGTTAAATTTGTTCCAAATTCTATTTGTGATCTGTATAATTTTACAAATAATGCATCGGGTCATTTTCAATCAGTTCTTATTAATGCTTCAAATTTATCTGATTTAGGAAGAGGTAATTCAGATACGTGGTTGAGTTTAGACGCGTTAGATTTTTTATATAATTATGATAGTTTTGAAAATTTTTTTAAGGAGTTTTCTGATTTAGAAATTCCTTGCAAATTAAGCGGTTTAAAAGCTCTTCGTTTTTTAAAATTTACAACACTAACTGCATTAGAAGTCGTGGGCACTGCTAGAATTTGTGATGCTTCAGATTTACTAAATTATTTTGAAAAAACAACAGATACAAAATCAGACGAGCCAACTAAATTAAGTATTGATGATTGTGTTTGTGATTCATTGAGTGAGTCTATTGATTTTGATTTAATTTCGACAGGCACTGAATTAAAAAACAAGATTAAGGATTCTTTATTGTCTTGTCCTTTAGGAACTTCATATAAAGAGATACAAGGTCTTTTAGAGATTGAATCAAAAGAGCGTTTTGTAAAGCTTGCGTCCAGGAGAACTTTGGAAATATTGAGTAATGATAAAGAACTAAAAGGTCTTACTTCAGTAATTGGAAAAAAGTTAGAAAATTACACTATTGGCGAAAGTATTGTTCTTGCTTGTTATTTTGCAAGAAATATTATTGCAAATTATGAAACTCTTGAAGATGGTGTGGAAAATATTTTTTCTAACCTTAATAATTATGGTGTTTCTGGAAAATGTACTGATTATACAGGGCTTGCCCTACATTATTTACGAGAATATTTAGTTCCACTTAATTCTGAAAAATTCAAGAACTGGCATTTTGGTTTTGATAATGATATTATTGGAGATTACAAACACTGTTATATTAAAATAGTGCACATAAATAAAGACAAAACTGCAGATGTTTATTTTGTTGATCCAACTAAACTTGCAAATTATGGTCTTGATAAACTCAAAACTCCAAAAGAAGTAATGGATAAGTTAAATACAGAAAATAATCCTATTTTAATTGAACGGACTGCAGAGGATCTATTGTACAAACCTGACCTTGATGATGATATAAATTAAGTGTATTGGAGGATAAAGCAAATGTCAAAAAATAATATATTGAAATTATGTGTAAGAGGAACTGATCAGGTTATTAATGTGGGTAAAAATGCTCAACTTGGAAGAGCTGAAGATTTAGAATGGGCTACAAATAGACCTATTCCAAAAGAGTTTAAAAATTTAGAACTTGCAGTGACTGTCCATGCGGGTAATAATCCTGTTTGTATTTCTCGTAATCATTGCGCAATTTTATATAATTCTAAAAAAGAGATATTTACTATTATGGATTTGAGAAGTAAAAATGGAACTTATCTTAATTCTAAAAAATTAACTCCTTGTATTAAGTATGGTTTAGAGCAGGGAGATGTTATTGAGTTATCTGCTGGAAATGGAGTATTGGATATTGAAAATACTATTGACGAATCTCTTAATAATTATGCTTT
>Ga0257119_1001947_pt1 | contig 13216 bp, 10 predicted proteins | sample SI112_200mmetaG_FD_190179 | JGI IMG/M metagenome (GOLD analysis project Ga0257119, IMG submission 190179) | Marine microbial communities from Saanich Inlet, British Columbia, Canada - SI112_200m | ecosystem: Environmental > Aquatic > Marine > Inlet | place: Canada: British Columbia | collected... | reverse complement strand
GATCTCGCGCGCAAGATCATCTGGGTTTAGATTGCCGTGAAAAACTTTTTCTTCCATGTTTTAGATTATAATCCGATTTGTTGAATTTAAGAAAATTCTGTAGGAAAAGACAAAAATATGACTCGTTTTTCGATCAAAATTTCTGTTTGGACATTTGTGTTTCTCGGTATTTTGGGATTGATTTTCAGTTTGCCTGCTTCTAATGTGGTACAAGCTCAACAGCCAACAGGTGCTGTTCCTACAGTGACAGGAACGCCCTCTGGTGCACGTGTTACCGTTAATTTAGATCAGGATTTTGTGAATATTCGCTCAGGACCCAGCTCTTACTTTTATCCGCGTGTTGGTGTGCTTCTGTCTGGACAATCTGCACCAGCAATAGGACGTTCTCCCGGTGGTGACTGGATCATGATCGCCTACGCCGGTGCGCCCGGTAACGTTGGCTGGATCTATGCTCCGAACGTTTCTTTGCTCGCGCAGGATTTTTTGCCTGTAGTTGAGGCACCACCAACACCAACCCCGCTTTCTACACCAACTATTGATCCTACTTTAGCAGCTGCATTTATTGCCCCTGAAACGCCAACGCGCCTACCAACTTTTACGCCGCCTGCGCCTTTGGCTATCCCGGCTTTTGTGGATGAAACGATCTCGAATACAAATCGTTTGCCAATGGGATTGGTGATCTTTGTTTTAGGTTTTATCGGGCTTTTGGGTGGTTTGATCTCTGTCTCAAGGCGTTAGTTCTTTAAAATTATCAAAATAAAAAAAGTCCGAGCTTTATGCTCGGACTTTTTTGTTTTATGAACTAGCTTTTAGCAGCCGCAGCTACCACCACCACTTCCACACGAACTTGCTTCTGCGCCTTCATTGTCGCCACAACCACAGCCAGCTTGGGCGTTCGGATTACTAATCACAAAGCCCGTGCCTTTTTCTGGGTCGCTTACAAATTCAATGCTTGCACCATCAGCATAAGCCAGTGATTGGTGGTCAACAACGATCTTGACACCTTCTATTTCAAAAGCGGTATCTGTTTCGGTGATCTTATCGTCTAAAGCCATGCCAAACTGTACGCCGCTGCAACCGCTTCCTGCGACATAGATTCGCAAAGCATGCCCTATCATTTCTTTTTCTGTAATGATGTTTTGTACTGCTTGAGCTGCCTCGGGGGAAATCGTGATCGCTTGTTTTTCTGCTTCTTTCAGCATAGGGAATCTCCTGTTTTTATATTCGGATAAATATTATCAGGTTTTTTTTCTGCTGTCAATAATTTAGTGTGCGAGCGACTTTATTTACACATGGATTATAAAACTGCTATAATAAATGCTACAAATACGACAATCTTTATAGGAGTAGAGAAAATGAATTTTGCTATGTGGCGTAAAGCCTTGAATATAATTCCAGAAGTGTCTAAGGAAGAATGGGATTCTCTTGACATAATCTCGCGGTGGTTGATCGCTAGCCGTGCTGCGGTGTTGATAATGACCTTTATATCTGCCGCGCTGGCAGGGCTTTTCGCTTTGCGCAATGGGAGTTTTCAGTTTCTTCCTTGGCTCGCATTGGTACTGGGATTGAACCTTGCTCATGCTACCAATAATTTCTTTAATGATTTTACCGACTATGCACTTGGCGTCGATAAAGATAACTATTTTCGCAATCTCTATGGACCACAACCTGTAGAACGCGGTTTGATGACTAAAAAAGAACATCTTCTTTACGCCGCGATTACAGGATTATTGGCTTTAGCGGCTGGTTTATATTTAATCTCTTATCGCGGGAACGATAGCTTTGTATGGATTTTATTAGGATTAGGCGCTTTCTTTGTGCTCTTTTATACCTGGCCATTGAAATATATTGCCCTTGGCGAAATAGCCGTACTTATTGTTTGGGGCCCGTTAATGATCGGAGGAGGGTATTATGTGCTGTCTGGAAATTGGGACTGGAACGTGATAATCGCTAGCTTGCCCTATGTATTAGGCGTTACAACTGTTATCTTTGGTAAGCATATTGACAAGATAGCCATAGACAAAGAGAAGAAAATTTATACACTTCCTGTTGTGATTGGTGAGAAAGTTGCGCGTTATATAGTTCTTGCGATGATGATTCTCCCCTATTTTTTTACAGCCTATCTAATTGCCATTAAGTTCTTTACCCCAGTTATGCTGCTTGTTTTATTTGCAATCCCGACCTTTCGCGGGATATATCCTGCGCTATTGAAGCCAAAGCCTGCTGAGCGACCTACCGATTTCCCGGATGGTCAGGGTGGCTGGCCGCTTTATTTTGCCCCACTGGCTTTTGGCAATAATCGGGCTTTTGGTTTGTACTTCATGATTGCTTTGCTGATTGATGTGGGGCTGCGATTGATTTTCCCTGCTTTTTGGATTTAGATATTGAAAACAAAAAAGGCTACCATTCGGTAGCCTTTTTTTGTTGATACTTTCTAAAGTTCTATATTTAGAAAATTCTGTTTTTTATTCCACCGTCACACTCTTCGCCAAGTTCCTCGGCTGGTCAACATCCAGCCCGCGCAGCGAAGCGATATGATAGGCCAGCACCTGAAGCGGAATGACCGTAATCACCGGGCTGAGCATCCACGGGGTTTCGGGAATCCACAAAACGTGGTCTGCCATATCGGCGACGAGTTCGTCGCCATCGGTGGCGACAGCCACAACGGGGCCGCCGCGCGCCTTCGCCTGCTGAATTTGCGAGATCATCTTCTCGTGCCAGGGGTCTTTGGGCGCAAGGCAAATTACGGGCATTTCTTCGTCGATCAGGGCGATGGGTCCGTGCTTCATCTCACCTGCCGGGTAGCCCTCGGCGTGGATGTAGGAAATCTCTTTCAATTTCAGCGCGCCTTCGTAGGCAATCGGCATATTGATGCCACGCCCCAAATAAAGGCAGCCTTTAATATCTTTCAGCGCGTGAGCAATTTTTTCAATATCTGCTTCGCGCTCCAATGTTTGTCCAACGAGATCAGGCACAAAGCGCAGGTCGGCGACCATTTGGCGGCGTTTAACGGGATCAATTGTCCCGCGCAAATCTGCCAATAAAATGGCGAGCATGTACAAATCCACGATCGGCGCGGTGAAGGCTTTTGTCGAAGCCACCCCAATTTCGGGTCCCGTTTGCATCGAGATGGAGCCATCTGCAATCCGCATCGCCTGTGAGCCAATCGCGTTCACGATGCTCCACAAAATCGCCCCTTTGCTGCGCCCTTCTTCCATCGCCGCGAGTGTATCGGCTGTTTCTCCCGATTGAGAAATTGCCAAAACGACGGTGTTTTCATCCACAATCGGGTCACGGTAGCGGAATTCGGAAGCGATGTCAATCTCAACGGGGATGCGCGCAACAGACTCGATTAGATATTTGCCGACCATGCCCGCATAAGCCGCCGTGCCGCAAGCGGTGATGTAAATTTTGTTGATGCGTTTGGCGAGGGCTTCGTCAAGATTGAGTTGGGGAAGACGGATGCGCCCCTCGTCGAAATCTACACGTCCGGCAAGGGTGTCGGTTAATGCGCGGACTTGTTCGTGGATTTCTTTTTCCATAAAATGGCGATATTCGCCCTTTTCAGCGGATACCGGGTCCCAGGCAATCGTTTGCGGACTTATTTCTAGCTTGGTTCCGTTTAACGTCTGAAAATCCGCCCCCGAGCGTGTGATGACCGCCATCTGGTGCGACTCGAGGAAAACGACCTCGCGCGTATGCTCCAAAATAGCGGGGATGTCGGATGCGGCGAACATCTCGCCCTCGCCGAAGCCGATCACCACGCCGCCCGCATTGCCGATGCGCGCCGTGACAATTTTGTCCGGCTCATCGGCAGACATGACGACGATCACATTTGCGCCTTTGAGATGCTCAAAAGTGGCGCGCGCTGCTTCGATGAGATTAAGCCCGCTGGCAATATAATGCTCTACAAGATGGACAATAGTTTCTGAATCCGTTTCAGATTTGAAATCGACGCCCTCTGCGCTGAGTTCATCGCGTAGTTCGAGGAAGTTTTCGACGATGCCGTTATGGACAACGACCACTTTGCCGGTATGTCCGAGATGGGGGTGGGCATTTTGCTGGTTGGGTGCACCGTGTGTTGCCCAGCGTGTATGCCCGATGCCAATTTTGCCGGAAATGGGCGATTTCTGCACCGCATCCGTGAGTTGAGAGAGTTTGCCCGCTTCGCGGCGCACTGCAATATCGCCGTTCTGTAAAACGGCGATGCCCGCCGAGTCGTAGCCGCGATACTCAAGGCGTTTTAAGCCGCCAAGAATGATCGGGGTTGCGTCGCGCGGGCCGATATAACCTACTATTCCACACATTTGGGAGTTCCTCCGTGTTTTGTGTCAGATGTCAAGTTTTTGGAAGGGCAACAACATTTAAACACGAAGGGCACGAAGAAGGCACAAAGGAAAAGTTTTTTTATTTTTTTTTCTTTGAGAACCTTTGTGAACTTTGTGTTTAAGGTTTTACTTGCTACTTGCAAACTTGATGTTTCTGAGCCACTCCTTTGCATTTTGTCCGTGATGTTGCCATCGCGATATTGTTGCAAGGTCTTTTTTGGAGGGAAAGGTGGTCGGCTGATGGCACAGCACGGAGGGCTTCCGCTGATCTTTCGATTTTAGTGCGCGCTCACCCATTCTCGTTTCACTCGAATTTCCCTCTCCCGCAAGGCGGGAGAGGGGGAGCGAGCGAAGCGATGTGGGGGTGAGGGTGCACGTATTCCCATCTTGCGATGGGGAACCCTCTTCCTCGTCACCCTGAATGCTCAGGGTCATGCGCTGTCTTTCCCGCTTGCGGATGTGTTCCGCAGGCAAGGCGGATTATACTCGAAAATGCTGTTCGAGTACGCGTACCCGAAAAAACATCGAGTACACATACTCGATGGGGCAGATACGGCAAAATATATTGCGGCATAGGTACTCTTATTGGAATATATGGCGAAGTTATTCAATGCTGAAATTTAGGGAGAAAAAATGGCAGTTGTTGGAGAAGCTTCGGTGTTGATATAAGGGGAGCAAGCTGAAATCACGCACGAGGTGGTTTTTTATCCAACTGTGTTAAATAAAAAAAATCGGCAGCCCACATAGTTGTGGACTGCCGTTCAAAAGCCTGCTTTAGCAATCGAAGCAGAAGGTTGAGGTGGGAGATGCCAACGGTGTGTTGCTTGGTTCTGGTGTATCCGTAGGTGTGTTGGTTGGGCGGAATGTGGCTGTGCTAGTCGGTGTATTAGATGCTGTTGGGGTCGCCGAAGGGATTAGTGTTCTGGTTGGGATAGGTGTTCTCGATGGAGTTGGTGTGGATCGGCTGATGTTGCCATCAATGGCACAGCGTCCGTCAAAGAGGAGATCGATCTGATAAGGACCGTAGAGAGGAATATCGTATCCGGTGAAGTCCATGAGCCATGTATATGTTGAGCCAGAGGGCAACCAGATGCTGGAGCCTCGAGTAGTTGGGGATGAATAGCTATCGCCGCCGTAATATTGGTTGCCGCCAAACCTGAAATAATTTACACCGTTGCCGTAGTAATTTGACCACGTGAATGTGGTAAAAGTCAGTTGAATGGGCTGCGGGTTGTTGTTCGTAACGTTCATGCGAACATCGTCTCCAGCGAAGAAGGGATTATTTGCGGAGATGAGGTCGCAGTCTGCCGTAGGAGTTGGTGTCATGGTTGGTGATGGGAGTGGTGTATTGGTAGCTGTGTTGGTTACCGTTGGTGTGAGTGTTGGGGTCGGGCTAGCTACGGTGAGTGTATCTGATACAGGACACCTGTTGTCAAAGATCAATTCTACAGCGTATTCACCTGAGAAGGGAATCTGATCCCAGCCAGTAAAATCTGCATCCCATGTATAAGTTGCCCCTGACGGAAGTTCTACACCACTGCTGCTAAAAATCGTGGGCGAAGTGAAGCTATCACCATTGTAATAGCGACCAGCACCACCAAAATTGATCCAATCTACGCCTCGTCCGAAAGGGTTTGTCCAGTGGAAAGTTGTGTTCGTGAGGAAGACGGAGGTGGGATTGTTGTTGGTGACCTCCATTTTTATATTGTCTGTTTCTCCGTTGCCATAGACATTAGACCCTACGCGCAAGTTATCCGCATAGATATTTGTGCAGTCCGGGGTCGGGCTGGCTGTAGGCGTGAAAGCGGTCAAAGTATCAGAAACAGTACAGACACCATAGTCAAAAGTGAGATCTACCTGGTAATCTCCATAAATTGGGCCATCTGCATTTGTAAATTCTGCATCCCATACGTAGCTTTCTTCGTCGGAGAGTAAGATGGTACTATCAAAGGTTGTTGGCGATGTAAAGCTGTCTCCATCATAATAATTTGTACCGCCAAAGGTGATCCAATCTACACCATTTCCGAACATATTTGTCCACGAGAAGGATGTATGAGTAAGGCGGACAGGAATATCATTATCATTGGTGACATCCATTATTAAGTTGTCTCTAGCACCGCTGCTTGGATCGAGTGAGCCAATGCGAAGGTTTTCTACACTAATTTCATTGCAGCTTGGCCCCAAAGGAACGACTTTTTCGCATTGATCGGCAAAGGTTAGGGTCACTTCATGTGGGCCTGTGATGGTGTTGTCCGGGATGTTGTTGAAATCGACAGCCCAAACTCTGTTGAGGAGGGGTGGAAAGGCACAAATATCGCCAGAGCAGGTTGCACTGTAGGGAGAGTCTCCCGTGTTACCGCCGTAATGGGTTTTCCAGTTCCATTTAAAGAAGTTGATGACAGCATTTGAAGGCTCTTGCGGCCAGACGAGGGATGCGTTTGTCAACGGAACATCCATGGGGTTGTTATTCCTAACACGAACGCGGAAATCATCGCCTGTGAACCAAACTTTGTTAACAACCAGCAAATTACAATCGATAGCTGGCTCAGCAAGAGAAAGCGTTTGTGAAATGACACAGACATTTCCAAAAGTAAGGTCAAGTTGGAAATCACCATATAAAATGGCGCCTACATTGTTAAAATCGGTCTCCCATGACATTGTTCTCGTGTCAGGAAAAGCACAGTCACCACCACTACAGGTTGCATTGGTTGGCGAGTTATAATCATTTCCGCCATAGTAAGTTCTATTATTCCATCTGAACCAGTTGACTAGCTGATTGCGACCACCTACATTTTCCCAAACGAGTTGGGAGTTGGTTAATGGCATATCAACGCCTGTATTATTGCTGACAGAGGCTACAAGATTGTCTTCTGCTACGGCGAGACTCTCTATACGAATGCTACTACAGTCGGGGGTGGCGGTAGGAGCAGGTGTGCTGGTGGGGATGGTTGGTACAGCGATAGTGGGAGGAATATTAACAACGCGTGAAACTCGGAACTGCTCTACAGTCGCTTCTTTATATGAAGCTAAATGGAAATAGTCTTGTACATCTTGAAAAAAAGGAACGACAAAAGGGAAGTTGTAATCTACCGAAACAATCACACGCTCCCCAGGCTCTCCAGGGACTTCCTCTATCGTGCCATCTGCTCTCGTACATTCGCTATAGACGGTTCCTCCCATATCGGGGAAAACAAAAACATGCCCTGTAGCACAGATGGTGACATCAAAATGTGTTGATTCTGTTTCTGCTACGATTAAACTAAAAGGATTACCAAAAAGCAGGTCATTTGTTTCGTCTTCAATGGAGGCCAACCTGGCCACATCTATCTCTGCGTCTCTCGCACTACCGTCACAAAAAAGCCCGTCGGAATTTAGGTCTGGGCAATGGGTTGGGTTATATTCACCCGTTGATGCATAGCGCGCGCCAATACGAGCGGCGTTTTCGATGGAAATCCAGGCAAAGAAGAGGCGGCCATATTCAAGAATCCCAAATAAAAGGAGTAATAGTACGGGCAATATGAGTGCGAACTCAACCATGCTTTGCGCTTTCAGTTCTTTATTTCTTTTTTGGGAGGCGTTTATATTCATAATACTCTCTCTTATTTGAATCGCTATAAGTTCTATAAATTAATGAGTTAAGCGAGTAGCTATATTTTCAGCGATTTTTCTAAAAATTTCGTTCAGTTGAGCGGTGGTTGGGGCAGCGTAGTAAATGCCATGATTTGCAAGGCTCCCTCCTGCATCTTCTGCTGCGTAAGTAAGAAGGCGTTCACCTGCATCTGGATCGCCGCTCGGGGCATTTGTCATTAGATCACCTAAGCCAATTGAATAGATGACTGCATTTTGTCCAGTGTCGGGACTGGTCACAAAATCAGCCATATCGCGGGCGTAGTCATCCGCATCGTAATTTTGTGGGTCCCAAACACCACCGGCGTCCTCGCAAGCAGTTCGAGTAGCATCGATAGCACAATGTCTTGAAGCTGCTGAGTTATCTCGACAAAAAGGTCCTGGAGGGGTGCGGATCCAGGTGGATGTTGGGCAGTATCCATAAGGACGAGAAGTGGCTGGCAATGTGCGGTTGGCAGGTCCACCCGCCAATACGATAACGACCCAAAGCGATTCTTCTCGTACAGGGGTTTGTGCAAAAGAATTGCCTGCTACCAGAAGGCCACCTCCGATATTACTGGAGCCACAGGAGGTTGGGTCCATTGGATTTGTATTACGAAAAAGAGGGCACTCCAAGCCAATAAAGTTATTACTTGCATCATAGTTAAGGCAAGGACCAGCCGCAGTATCACATGCGTCTGGTTGGAATACTCGCAAATTATCTATTGCCGAAATTGCCTCATCTCTGGCTACGCCATCCCCATTTATATCTTGTACCCATGGCGCGGCTGGGCTGAAGTTGGTGGCAGTATCAAAAGTTACGACTGCTACACGATCATAAGGAAAATATAAGTTGTTAACAAAGGCTTTTGCTGCATTCTGGATTTGCCCAAATGGCTGGCAAGGGTGATCGGGATTAGGGTCTCCGTTTGGCAGGAGTGGTTCATTACAGTAGCTAGGGTCATCTGCTGGGTCATCTGCCTGATCCGGATTTCCACCACCTTCAAATGCCATAGAGGCAGAAGAGTCGATCACCAGAACAACGTCTACAGAAGCAGCTTCACTAATTGAATTAGTTGTAAGTGTTGTGCCATCAATCCCGATAACGGGCAAAAAACCAAATTCTACTTCTTTTGTGGCCGTAACCCGTGCTAATTTTCGACGTGGTACAGTACATAGATCTTCATTGTGGTGAGACGAAGATGGATCGCAAACCTCTATGATAACGTCTGTAACGGCTCCTTGAAGATCCGCGACATTAAGTTCAATAAATTCTTCCGCAGCCTCTGCTAATTCTGTATCTGTATAGCCTTCGCGGTATTGGAGTGCTGCAGATACAGCAGCAGCATCAACTGCACGTTTTAATTGACTGGCATTAATGAAAACGATGCCTCCGTCAATCATCAATCCAATAATAGCGATCAAACCGACGAGAGTTAAGGCTACTAATATAATTGCCTGTCCACGTTCTTTTTTTGAGGGGATATTTTTTGTCATCATAATAACCTACCGCTAAGGCGTTGCTGTTGGTTCTGCTGCCGACAAAGGCATGATCGTATAGGCATGGAGCAAAAAGGGGTCGGGCAACATTTCAAGCCACGGCAGGCCTAATACCTGATCATAATGATAAAAAACTTCAACTACGATCACACCAGTATTGGGAGCTGTGCTTATTAGGCGACTATCAATTTCTGCTGCGGGTAAGCGACTGACTTGATTATTGCTCCAGTGATATTCTCCTCCACCAGGTGCATCTAAAAGAGTTGCACTGCCTCCTGAAATGGAATAAGCAGAAACGACAATGTCATCGCCATTAGCAGCATCAATATCGATCTTTCGAGACGTATCCTCTGCTACTTGTGGTTCTAGCGCAAGAATAACCGCATCTCCTGCGCTGGTATAGAAAGTAGCAGCATTAGCGATCGGGTCAAAGTTGCTAAAAGTACGAGCAACTTCACGAGATGCATCCACCAGCGAAAGATAATAGTTTAGCATAAAGCCAAATTCAGTTAAGCCTGAAAGCAAAATCAACAATACAGGGAGCGTTAAGGTAAACTCTACAAGACTTTGCCCTTTTGTCTTTTGAGTTTTTGTTTTTTTTCTAAAAAAGTTTTTTAGTTTTTCTTTTATCATATTATTTATCCGATGGCAATCATAATCTTTTCTCTTTTTGCCGGTAAATCCTGCTTAAGTCACCACTAAAAATAGAGTAACCACACTGCGCCTAAAATCAAGAAAGGTGCGTAGGGAATTGCGGCGAAGGCTTTGTAGCGTTTCGATACCAACATGCCCACAATAAGGATAAAACTCACCGCACCACCTGCCAAAATTGCGGTCAGGATACCTATCCAGATCAGTTTGCTGCCGAGAATAAGGCCCAAAACGCCAGCCAAATTAACATCGCCAAAGCCAAGCGCATCACCTTCTTCAATGACCGTTTCGCCGCGTCGTTTAGATATCCAACGGGCAAAGAGAACGCCTAAATAGTATAGGCCGAACATGATCCCAAATCCCAACACACCGCCAAATAAGGCGGGAAAAATGCCATGTAGCTTTGTGCCGACCAAGATACCAAGTAAAACACCAAAATAACTGACGGGGTGCAAAACGAGACGATGTTCAACGTCGATAATAAAAACGACTGCGAGATAAACCAGTAGTGCCCAGCCGAGCCAAAAACCTAAAGCCGATGGTGGAAAAAGCCAGATATACAAAGTTGCTGCAATAGCAAGAACTTGTGTAAGCCATGTGCGCCAGCCGCGTGCTTGCCCACAAGCCGAACAGGCTTTTAGCAGAAGATAATCTTTCCACGTGAATTTAGCGGAGCAATGTCTACATTCAGGTGATGTTAATTTACGGGTAGCAGGCAAAACGTCGGCGAGATAGTTTATGAGCAAAGCGGCAAACCATCCCAAAAGAATGGGAACACCAATAGATACATTCATACGCCTTCATTATATAGCAAAAAATATCAAAAGAAAGCTGAAATAAAAAGGATGGCTTTCATTCTTGTAATGTTGACCCCCTACTTATTGGCTATTTTTCACCTTTTGTCTTAGAATCTTCACAATTTGACAAGGAGTAACTCATGGAAAAATTTCTGATCCAAGGCGGCATCCCACTTAATGGCGAAGTGACACCCGCCGGCAATAAAAATGCAGCCTTACCAATGTTAGCGGCAACCTTGCTAAGTGAAGAAGCAATTATTTTGCATAATGTCCCTCAAATTAGAGATGTACAAGATATGCGAAAATTGCTTGAAAGCATGGGGGCAGATGTGGTGGACTTGGGCGAAACCTCGTGGCAAATAACCGCAAAAGCACTAACCCCCCTTGATCTGGATATTGAACTCAGTCGGCGCATACGTGCATCTATCTTGCTTGCTGGTCCCATAACAGCTCGGTGTGGAGAACTTCGTCTGCCTCCCCCTGGTGGAGACGTGATCGGCCGCCGACGGCTGGATACGCATTTTCTGGCATTGGAAGCCCTCGGCGCAGAAGTGCGCTACGATCGCATTCTCGAATTTAACGCCAATGGTCTGAAAGGCGCAAATATCCTTTTTGATGAAGCCAGTGTCACAGCAACAGAAAATGCAGTCATGGCAGCCGTCCTTGCCAAAGGCAAAACTATTATTCGTAACGCTGCTTCTGAGCCGCATGTGCAAGAACTTTGTCATTTATTGAACTCTTTGGGTGCAAAAATTGAAGAAATTGGCTCTAACACCTTGCATATTGAAGGCGTACCGAGCTTGCAAGGTGGCGAGTTTACGATTGGCGCGGACTATCTCGAAGTGATCTCTTTTGTTGGCGCGGCTGTGGTTACAAAAGGGAATATCCGCATTCGTAACGCGGGCGTGAAATATCTCGACATGGTTAAGATTGTTATGGAACGCCTTGGCGTTTGCTGGGAAGTGGATGGCGACGATCTACTTGTCTCCAACGAGCAATCCATGAGGATCATTCCCGATTATGGCGGCGCAATCCCTGAGATCAAAACCAACGTTTGGCCCGCTTTCCCCACCGATCTCATCAGCATCGTTATTACCATCGCCACGCAATCCGAGGGCACGGTCATGTTCCATGACTGGATGTATTCGGGGCGCATGTATTTCACAGACAAACTCGTTAGCATGGGCGCGAAGATCATTCTTTGTGATCCCTATCGCTGCATCGTGCAGGGACCTTCTCCGTTTTTCGGCGAAAAAGTCGATAGTCCCGATATCCGCGCGGGCATGGCGTTACTTCTCGCCGCGCTTGCGGCTGATGGAAAATCGACCATTCGAAATATCAGCCAAATTGATCGTGGCTATGCCGATGTAGAGAAGAAATTTAAGGCGCTAGGAGCAAAAATAGAGCGAGTGAAAGAGTAGGGAGAAAATAATCGAGGGTGAACAGGAAAGTTTGTTTGTCCTCGATTAAAGCTATATAATAAAGTTATTATTCCATTTGCCTAAATAACAACAGCATGTCTTAGCAAGATTGAAAAAAGACTTTGTCATGTATCTAAAGGATGGGAAGATAAGTGATGAAAAAAAATATTGATAAAACAAATATCGCTAGACGAGCATCGATATGTTTTCTTGTGCTAATTATTGTTGCTTGTAAGCCAACAAATAACTCTCCTTCTTCTGAATTATCAACAGAGTCTCTAGATATTAAGATAACGAAAACGCCTCTTTCTTCTACGCTTTCTCCAAGTAATAGTGAGAAAGAATTTACGCCATACCCAACACCAGACCCTGCGCATATTGCATACCCTGAACTTCCTGTCCTTGTTCAGCACACTATACTGCCTGGTGAAACGCTCGAGTTGATAGCTTATTCTTATGGGATAAATTCTGCATGGCTTGCAGAATATAATCAACTCGAAGATACTGATCAGGTGAGTGCTGGATTAGTAATCGAAATCCCTGTCCCTGTATTAGGATCAAACTTTAAGATTATTCCAGATTCTGAATTAGTCTATGGTCCATCTAGCATCAGTTTTGATACGAGAGCTTTTATCAAATCTCGAGGCGGTTATCTAGCAAATTATGGGGAGGAGATAGACGGGAAATATTTGGATGCGGCAGAAATTATTGATTTAGTTGTACAAAGATATTCTGTAAACCCACGCTTACTGATTGCATTAGTCCAGCACCAGAGTGGATGGTTAGATTGTGCTGCCTCAGCGCAAAATGGAAAAATGGCATCCATGTTATAGTTCACAAAAGGAGCCAAAACCATGAGAAAAAAGCGCAAGCATTACAGTCCGGAAGAAAAAGTTCATTTACTAAAAGAACA
>Ga0257119_1001937_pt1 | contig 13278 bp, 18 predicted proteins | sample SI112_200mmetaG_FD_190179 | JGI IMG/M metagenome (GOLD analysis project Ga0257119, IMG submission 190179) | Marine microbial communities from Saanich Inlet, British Columbia, Canada - SI112_200m | ecosystem: Environmental > Aquatic > Marine > Inlet | place: Canada: British Columbia | collected... | reverse complement strand
TAACCAAAAAGGTAAAAACATGAAAGAAAAATTATACACAGTAAGAACAATCGCAGAATATGGTATTGATAGTATTCTTTAGTTAAATTAGTTTCTGTTCTTTGTGATGCAAAAATCGCAGGTTTTGAAGATATTTTAATATTTGAAAAATAAGATACTTGTATTAGTATATATAATAACCCCTTACAATGAAGATTTTAGTTATATTATTAAATTCCCAACATATATGGATTCAGAAATACATAAAATAGCAACAGAAGTTCAAGAAAGTTATAAATATATTTTAGTAAAAGTTTAGAAATACATAATAAAGTTTATTAATATGAACACTAATTTGACATGATGATGGTGGTTGGTTAGGTTGCAATATTATTTCTAATGACAATTTATAAAATATAAATTATTCAACTTTAAAAAACTAAATTAAGTTTATGGATTTACTTTTAATTAAGATTGATTTGGTATAATTATATGAAGAAAACTATAATTAATGGAGTAATTTACTATGGAAAATATTATAAAAAGAAAATTAACAGAATGTTATGATTCACTTGGAACTTTTCCACTTATGAAAAAAAAACAAAAAGAAGTACATATTGGCGGAGGTAATATCTCTGAATTATTAGAAATCGCTGAAAATATTGCTTTAACTGAAAATATTGATAAAAATGTTATTCAATTCGTAGCAAATACTGATTATAGCACTGATGGTGATATTATAGCTATTTTCGATATAGAAGTCCCTAAAACAAAACACGATTTAGAGATTGAAAAAGAAAAAAGATTTAAAAATAAATATTTTAAAGTTGTTTATGACGAAATGATTAAAAACGGATATAAACGCAGTTTCAGTTCTCATTCACTTAAAGAATTTGATGATACAACTGTTTTTAAAATGTTCTTAAATAAAGACTTTGACAGACTAGTAAAATACTTTTCTCTTTTTTTTGTTAAATAAATAAATAAAAAGGGTAAAATATGACAATGAATATGGGGTTTCATTATAATTTAGGAATTAGAGTGGGGTATAATATAAGTTTTTCAAATATTCTTTTATCTAATGTTTGTTCTAAAGATGTTGCTAGGATTAAAAGAGAAATTAAACAATCTGGGTATCAATCTTCTGAAATTAAAACTAGAAGAGTTACTTTTGACTCTCATAATAATTAAAATAGGAGTTTCCAATGGCTGATTTTTTAACACAAAAAGAAATAAATGAACTTTTATTAGATGGGGATAAAGAAATTAATAATACTGATGAAGATTTATCTGAAATAATTATACATAACCTTAATAATAAAGAAATAGAAACAGAAAAAATTGATTTAGAAATAACAGGTTTTAATAAAGATAAACTACAAGAACTTTTGATTTTTTTATTTAGAGCTAAATGTTCAAAAGTAGAGGTTATCAATGAATACTAATAAACTTTCTTCAATTAGTTTGTATTATCTCTTATAGACTTTTTATCTTAGTTTAAGACTATTAAAAGAAATAAAACCACCAAAAAATAATATTTTTAAATTTGATGAAAAGTTTAATGATACTACTATGAATCAAGGTGGATTTAGAACTGATTTTTCAAAAAACAATTTTATTGGATATTCAACATTTTGTCTCTAAATCTTTACGATTTGGTATTGAATATTCTCATCCTGAAACTAATATAAGTAATAAAACAGAACTTATACTTCTAATTCAAAAAAGTATTAAAATATATAAATTATTCTAATTTAGTTTAACTTTAACCTTTCTTTAAGGTATGTAATAGTATAATTATATTAAGAAAAAACAAAAAAGGATACATATTATGGGTGCTTGTGATTGTATAAATTATTATAAAGACTTAACTAAAAAACAACTTAAAAAAACTGTAGAATCTGATACTACTGAAATGAGATATGAATCTGGTCAATCTTATTCTGGAACTTGGGCTTCTAAACCATCAGGTATTAATTTTCTTAGTAGAACGTTTAAGTCACAAAGTGAAGCTGAAGATTATATTATGGATAATAATGATAAATGGGAATGTGTAGACGCTGCATTTTATACTGAAAAATTAGGAACACCTACTCAACTTGAAAGAATTAAAAAACAAAAACAAAAACTAATAGATACAAAAAGATTGGAACAAGATTTCTATTCTCAAACATTTTCTAAAATAAAAAATGTTAAAGCAAAAACAAAAAAATGTAAATCTTGTGGAACTATTCACCCAATTGCGAATCTTGGTAGATTAAGTTGTTCTTCTTGTGGTAATCTTTTAATTACTGAAACTGAAAATAAAAAACTATCTAAAATTAAAGAAAAAATCTCTAATGAAGATAAAAAACTTATCACTTTAATTAGTAAAAAAGGTGGTAAATCTGTTAAAGGTTGGGTAGTTGGGGGTTGGTGTTCTAGTTAATAATAAAGGAAACATGAAACCTCCCCTCCTAAACTAATCGAAGATAAGTTGATTTAATCTATATTTAAGTAAAATATAGATATAATTATATATACAAAAAAAAGAAGAAAAGGAATAAATATGTCATACTCAGAATGGGGATACAATATCCAAACAATAGAAAAAGATAAAATTAAAGAAATTGCCCCTAAAGCTTTTGAAAAATTAGAGGAATTAATTGATTCTGATTGGTTTACTTTTGCACAATCAATATCTTCAGATGAACAAAATGGTCATGATTCTTATATTCATAATTTAATTAGTGACCTTGATTTAAACATTGATATAGATTTTGATGAAAAATTTGTAGAAATTGAAAATTTATGGATTGATTTAGTTGATGAGGTTAAAGAAAAATCTAATTTAGATATTAGTATTTTTGCTCCTACTTGTGATTTAGGTAAATGTGATATATCTGAAAATGATTATTACTTTACTATTGAAAATCTTTACATTATCAATCCAAATATTAATAAAGAAATTATTGATATTCTTGATACAAAAAATATTGTCATGGGTGGTTAATTCCACCTTTTTTTGATTTTTAATATATTTCATGTTAATATACTAATTATATTATGAAAACAACAACAACATAATTGTCTTACAAAAATAGAGCAAGAAATTTAAAATAGTTTCACATATTGTTAAAATACTTAGATTTTATCATAATATCCCAAAGTGTTTTAATCTATATTTAAGTAAAATATAGATATAATTATATATATAAAAAGAAGGAAATATTATGATTATACACAATGAAGATACAATGCACAAAACAATGAGTTGGTTCATGAATGAAGAAGTAAAAATGAAACCATTTATTAAAAAACAAACACTTGGTCTTTTTGAATCTAATCTTATAGTTTCTGTTGATTTATTAGAACCACTTATGACGTTAATACAAGAAATTGAAAATAATGAAAATGAGAATTATTGTGTTGATTTTATTCCACAACTTCTTCTTATTATTTCAAAACTTGAAATCTTAAAAAATAGTGGGGACACTGAAATACTTTTTACAATGTCAGGAATTGATAATTCTGAAATTTATAAAAGAATGTAAATTTTAATAAGGCTAATAATATGAATAAATATGAAATTATAATTAATCAGGAGGGTAACTAACAGTAGTTCCCTTTTAGTCTAAAAACTCTTTTGTCCAACAAGAATGACAAGTTGATATATACATATCTTCACTACCACACTCAACTTCATTTCCAGTTTTTAATATTTTTTTATTTTTATCAAACTTAACATTCATTATTGCTTTCTTTCCACAACTACATTTATTTGATAATTCTATTATTTTATCTGATAAGGCAAATAATGATGAACTACCTTCAAATAACTCTCCCATAAAGTTTGTTCTTAATCCATAACAAAAAATATCTATACAATATAAATCTACTATCTTTCTAAAATCTTCTATATTTTCTTTTGAAGAAAATTGTACTTCATCTACAAAAATAACATCAGGTAAATAATTATCATTTTCCTCTCTGTAAGATTCTATTAAAGTAAGTATTTTATCTTTTTTTGTATAACTTTTTGCATCTAATGCCATTCCACCAAATCTTGTAGTAATTTTACTAGATCTTGTATCTTCATTTGGTTTTAATACTAATGTTCTTTGATTACTTTTTGAAAAGTTATATTCATCTTGTATTAATTTTAATGATTTACCACTATTCATTGTTGCATAAAAAAATGTTAATTTTGCCATTTTATCCCCATTTGATTTTTATTTAATTAGTTTATCAAAAACAAATAATTCTATTTTATTATTAAAGCACTCTGTATTGTAGCCTTCTTTGTCCTTTACTAATATATATAATTATACTATTATCTAACTTATACACAAATAAAACTGTAATAATTTAAAGAATAATTAATATACGTTTTGTAATTATGAACATAACCTTATTACTATAATATCTCTTTGGATTTTTAATCTCACTTGATCTATTTTATATTTTTTAACACTATTTTCTAATACCTCTAATTCTATTTGTGTTCTTAAACCATTCTCTACATCTTCTTTTATTGCTTTTATTTTATTTTCTAATATATTTATTATTCTTTTTAAATTATCTTCTTTTTCTTTTATTATTTTTGATTTTTCTTTTTCTATTTTATATATGATTTTCATTTTATTTAATTCATCTTCATATTTATTCTTTTGTTTTAAAACTTTTACTTTATTTAATTCTTTTTCTTTTACCATATTAGGGTGAAACTTCATACTTAAGTTTAACCCATAAGTATAATTTTCTATATTGCTATTCAAATCTTCACTATAAGAAGTATTAAATGATAAATTAGGTCTATATTTTGATTTATTCATTTCCCCTTCTATATCATATAATTCAATCTTTTTTCTTTCAACAGATAATTTAAAATTGTTTAAGAAAATTTGTTCTTTTGGAAATAAATAATGATTCAAACTTATACTATGTATATCAATAATTGAAAAATCCTTTTTTAATTCTTTTTCTAAATTTAATTTTGCTATTTTTAAGTCTATCAATTGGTTATCTATTGTTTCTTTTTCTATAATTACATTATTTAACATAAATATATCTATTAACCCATTTCTATAATTTTCTTCCATAGCAGTTAATTCTATTTGTTTATTCTTTTCATTTAGTCTATTTTGTTTTATTCTTAAACTTATATCTTGAATATTTTTTAATATTTCTCTTAAAATAGCTGATTTTTGATTTTTTAATACTTTTAATTTTTCCAAATCAACTTCTTCAGTTTTATTATAGTATTTTAACTTATTTAATATTCCTCCACTTTCCCATAAAGATTGTGTCCAAGAAATTATATAATTTTCACTATCTACCTCAATTGAATTTTGTTCTGTTTTTGTATTATTATAATTCACTAATATTGGACTAATTAAACCCATTTTTTTTACTGTATTTGTTTTTTTAATATTTTGTTCTGTTTTCTCTATATCTTTTTTTAAATAACTATTAAAATTATTTTCTAAACTTTTTTTATTCAATTCAACATAAACTTCTTCTGAAAATATAGAAGATAACATCAAAGTAATTGTTAGTATTATTTTTTTCATTTTTCTCTACTTATTATTAATTTTATAAAATTAGAAATGTTATCTTTACTATCATTCACCATTTCAACTTTAAACCCTGAGATATAATTCCTATCTTTCTTCATTCCTATTCTTTCTATTGTCCATTCTTTTTTTACACTTTTTTTATTAGACATACCAATCAATTTATAGTTACCTCTTTTTAAACTTTTTATTTCTTCTTTTGTTAAATAAAAGTTGATTTTTGTTTTTCTCAAGTCCAACACTTCTAATAATTTTGTACCTGTTTTTACATATTCACCTTTATTTACTAATATTTGATTTATATACATATTTTTTGATATTTCTATTTTCTTTCTTTCTATCTTATCTTTTAATAAATCTTTCTTTGTTACCATATCTATTATTCCATTTTTCATATTTAATAGATTATTTTCTTGAGTTAGTTTTTCATTTTTTGATTTTAATGTTGATTTCTTTATCCCTTCTATTACATTATCTAGGTTTTTATATATAACTATTTGATTTTTTAATTTTTTTGTTATATTTGTTAATTCTATTTCTTCTGTTTTTTTATCTATTTGAATGATTTTTGTAGGTTTATTTATTAATGTTTTTTCTAATTCTTCATTTATATAATTAACTTTCCCCATTGTATCTGAATGTATATAATGGGTTTTATATGGTTCTATTTCTGTTATAAACTCTTTTGCATGTATTTGTGTTGTTAATACTACTGTACTTACCAATATAGTTTTTAAAAGAAAACCACTCTTTTTCTTTATTTTTTTCATTTTTGTTACCTTTATTGTTTTTTTCATTTGTTAATTCTTATTTATAATTTTTAATTATTGCATATAAAACTGGGATATAATATAAGTTCAGTATAGTTCCCCATATTAACCCAAACCCTAAACTTACAGCTAATGGTTGCATTATTACTGCTTGTCCTGTTGCAAAGAATATTAATGTTACAAGTCCTATAAAAGTTGTTACAGAAGTTAATATAATAGGTCTTAGTCTTTGCGCTGCCCTTGTAAGTATTTCTGCTTTTGTTTTTGCTTTTTCTAAGAATGTTAACATAATAATACCGTCATTAATAACAACACCAGCCAATCCTAAACCACCTATAATTGAAGGCATTGATAGATTCATTCCCATTATAAAATGTCCTATTAATACACCCAAAAATGACAATGGAATTACAGATATAATAGATAATGATACTAAGAAAGAATTAAACATAAATAATAATGAAATCATTATTAAAATCAATGCTAAAGCAAATGCTTTTTTCATATCTTTTAATAAATCCTTTTTCTTTTCTGCTTCACCTTTTATTTTTATTTTTATACCTTCTTCTTTATTTAACTTTTCTATTAATGGATTGATTTTTTTTAATACATCTGTTGCAGTAATTATTTCAGGTCTAACATTTGCCATTACTATTTTAATATTTTCTCCATCTTCTTTTTCCATTTTCTCATAATTATCAATATTAATAAATGAAACTACATCTTCTAATCTCACTTTAGAACCATTTTTCAATGGTATCATTAATGTCTCCAATTGTTCTAATTTATCTTTATATTTACTTTCTATTACTATATCAAAAATACCTTCTTTATCATAGAATGTTGACTTTTTATTTCCTAAAAAATTATCATTTATAATTCTTGAAATATATGTTTCTGTCAACCCTAATATTTCACCATAATTATTTAGTTTTATTTTTATCTCACTTACACCTAAATCAGCATTATCTGATATATCTTTTAAACCTTCAATTGTATATAATTTATCTTTTAATATTTTAAGTGTTTTATTTAATTTTTCATCATCTGAAACTGAAACACTCAAATATACATCTGCTGCTACTATACCTGGACTATCTTCAACTACAACTAACTCTATAAAACTTTCTTTACTTTCTTTTTTATATTTTTTCATCAACACTTCTAGTTCTGCTGCTATATCTTGTGAAGTACGTTCTCTTGTTCTATTTGTTGGGTCATAATATAAAGATAAATAAGGTGTTATATATTCATCTACAAAATTCATTGGTTTTAAGTCATTTAGTTCAAGAACAATAAATACTAAATTACTATTGTATTCCACTGTTCCTCTTTTTGTCATTCTATAACCTGCTTTACCTGTTGTATTTTTTATTCCATAACTTTTTTTTCCTTCTAAAATTTTTAATTCAAGGTCTTTTAATACCCTATAACTGTCTTCTAACTTATAATTAACATCCATTTTTGCTGTTATATAAATATTATTACTATTAAACTTTGGAAAAAATTGGAAATTACTACTTTTTAATGCTATTACCATTAACAATGGAACACCTATTAAAAATACTACTAAAGAACTCTTTTTCCATTTTATAAAGAATGTTAATTTATTTTTATAAAAGTTTTGAAACCAAGACCAATCTCTTTCTTTGTCATCTTTATTTAATATATGTTTTGCATGTAATGGTAAAAATAAAAATGATTCTATCACTGAAGCAAAAATTAGAATTATTACTGCCACTGGAATCATATATATAAATGTTCCTACTTCACCACTTAACATCAACATTGGGAAAAATGCAAATAATGTTGTTAATGAGGCAATTACAACAGGTAATGCAACTTCTTTTGTCCCTTCATATGCTGCTGTTGCCTTATCTTTTCCTTCCTCTAAGTGTCTTTGTATATTTTCACTTACAATAATTGCGTCATCAACTAAGACTCCTAATGCTATTAGAACACCTAACAATGAAATCATATTAATAGTATTTCCTAAATATGCAAAAATTATTGTTCCTATTAAAAACGCTGTTGGTAAACCTAATAAAACTACCAATGCCATTCTTTTATTAATTAATATATACATTAAACCAACTACTAATAAAATACCTAATGCAATATTAGACATTACAACATCAAGTCTTTCTCTAATCCATGTTGAGGTATCCAAAAAAACTTCTAATTTGTAATTTTTATATTCTTCATTTACCTTCTCTACTTCTTCCCTAACTTCTTTAGATATATCTAATGCATTCCCTGATTCTGATTTATTTAGTCTTAATATTACTGCTTTTTTTGCATTTAACGTTGAAATAGATGTAGTATCTTTATATTTCTTTGATACATTTACTATTTCAGATAAATATATTTTTTTGTCACCTATTTGTAACAATGTTTCTTCCCATTTATCTATTTCTTTCTTTCCATTAAATGCATTTAAATAATAACTTTTAGAACCACTTTCTTCTACCATCCCTAATGGAAAAACATATGATAAACTTTTTAATTCAGTTACCACAGAACTAATATTTAAACCATATGAATTTATTTTTCCTTCATCTAATTGTAATAATATATGTTTATCACTATCACCATATACTATTATTTCTGAGATATATTTTATTGAGGACAATCTAGTTTTAATTTTATTTGCAAATGCTATTAAATCTTGTCCCTCTAGTTTTGAAGAAACAGTTATATCTAATAGTTGTAATTTTCTTTCTGCTAATACTACTGTTGGTTCATTCATATCACTTGGTAAATTTTGTTTTATTGTTTTTAAACTTCTTTCAACATCATCTAATACATCTTTTGGATTTCTATTTTCTATATCACCACTTATTGAAAATGAACCTGGTTTTATTGTTGACTTTACATCTTTCAGTCCTGTTATACTTGTTAGTTCATCTTCTATATCTATTACTGCCATTTTATTTAAATTATCTATTGAAGCTCCAGGGTATGACCCTGTTATGGATATCTTATCTAACTTTATATCTGGAAATATTTCTTTTGGAGTTATATTATATGTATTTATTCCTATTATGATTAACATAACAAATAAAAAATAATTTAATTTCTCATTTTCTAAAAAGAATTTTATTATTTTATTCACTGACTACCTTTTTATCTTATTATACCTTTTTATTTATCTTATTATACCTTTTTATCTTTTTTTAATCTAACTTTAAGTTAAACCTTGCTATAATTACAAAAATAAAAAAGGATTCTACATTGAAAAATAAATTTATTAAAACATTACCATTACTATTATTACCAAGTTTTATTTTTGGTCTTGAAACAAATAACCATATTGGTAAACCAATTTTCGATAACAATTGTGTATTTTGTCATCCATTAAATGGAAAAGGTGGTATGGGAGTTGATATTAATATTGTCTCTTATGAAAGAACTTATGATGAAATTTATTCATATATTCAATCACCAGGGACTAACTTTAGAAAAAGAGGTTATAAATCAAGTGGTATGCCTGAATTTAGACTTACACCTACTGAATTAGAAGATGTTTCTGATTATGTTTGGTCACTTCAACCATTTAAAAAATCTATGTTAAAAAATAAATAAAAATAATGGAACATTATGAATAAAATTATTAAAAATCAAAAATGTGATTGTGGTGGTGGCTTAAAAAAACAAGGTTCTTGTAGAAGACAAGGAAATTTAGTCCCAAGATATAAATGTATTGAATGTAGTAAATTTATTTCAAGTCAAAGAAAATATCAAAAAATGACTCCTGAAATTAAAAAGTCTATTATTAGATTAAGTTGTCAAGGTTTAAGTCTTCATCAAGTTGCAGATAAAGTTGGATATTCACATACAACTGTTGCTAATATTATTAATGTAAAATAAAAAGGAATATTTATGTCTATAACAAAAATTGATGCTACTTTTGCTAAACAAGCAGTGTCTGAAATACAAAAAATTGTTGATTGTATGAATAAAAGAATCAAACATAGTGATGAACAAGGTCAAATTCAAGTTTCCCCTGAAATGGCACTTTTTTTAACTAACTTTTTAAACAATTCCACTAATGATTGTTTAGAAATTATTAAACAACTAGATTAATAAGGAACGTCAATGAAATTAATAAATTATGAAACTTTAAAAGAAGATTTTATTCTATTGCTTCAGGGAATTGATTTAGAAGAAAGAAAAAAGTTTCTTAAATCTATGAAAAATGATTTAAAAAGAGCAAGAAAAGGTGAAAATAGAAAATACAATCTTCATGATTTACTTAATGTTGATGAAACTTACTTATTTTTAAGATTAGATTCATTAAACTTTCAAAATAGACAAACCTTAGAAAGAGAACAATCCAATACTTTTCTTTTTAATGAAGATGAAGCCAAAAAAGCTGGTTGGTATTCTAAGAAAAATGATCCAATTCAACTACTTAAATGGTGTGAACAAGCTTATGTCAATATTGATGAAAAACTTTGGACTGCTGAACTAGAAAAAGAATTAGTCCTTTCTTCTATTTCTTAATCAACAATAAGAAGTGGTCTTTTCCACTTCTTATTGATTTAAATTATTAAATTAAAAATATCCATATTTCTACTTTAATAATTTAAATCAAAGAATGTCATTCTATCTAACATTTCTATTTGATACATTTCTTCTTCTATTACTATTATTTTATTAAAAAACTTTATTTCTTTTTTTGAATATTCATTTTTTTCTATTTTATTTTCTAAAATATCTTTATATATTAGCATTTTTATCCTTTCCATAATATGTTTTCCAAATTTCTTTTTCTATTTTTTCTAAATCTTCTAATTTTTCTGGTAATTCATATTTAGAATTTAATAAATATAAATTACTTTTTTTTGTTTTTATTATTTTACCACTTTCATCCATTAATGGTATATTATATTTATTTGTTATTTCTCTACAATTACATTTTTTATAAAAATCAATATCTTTATCATTTACTTCTATATATATAGGTAATTCTATTTCTTTTTCTATTTGTTTTATTATAGTTTTACCAATTTTATTTCTTTGGAATTCTTTTTTTATATATATATATGATAATAATACTTTTTCTTTTGTTTTTTCTATTTTATAACAGCCAATCACTTCTTTATTTTTATTTTTTACAACATAAAGTTCTCTATTTAAATATACATTCGCAGTTATCCACTTTTTTATATCTTTTTCTTCTATAAATTCACTTTTATCTATTTTTACTAAATTCTCTAAATCTTTTCTTTTATTTAAAAATATTTCATTTATATTTCTTTTATCTATTTTGTATGTTTCTAAAATTTTTGTATTATTCTCTACCTTATAAAATAGATATACATTATATTTTTTACGATAATTTAATACTACTACAACAACTATCAAACAACCTATTGTATGTATTATACTACTAGATATAGTTAATATATCTTTTACTTCTATTATAAAATATACAGTAAAGACAAATCCTGAAAAGAACCACCACAACCATGTATTTATAGTTATATTTTTTGTTGTTTCTTTTGGATGTTTTATTAAATCTTTTATCATTGGTATATAAACATATCCATCTATTAATGTCACTATTATGAATACTATTGAAATAAATGAATAATTAATTGTATATTCCACTTTAGTCTTACCTTTTCTTTTTATTATATTTTTTTATTATTCTTTTTATTAAAATATATAAATGACACAAAAAAAACTAAACGTTTTTATTTATCTTTAAGTATAATTAGATACGATAAAAACAAAAAGGAAAAAAATGAAAAAACAAATAATAACATTAACATTAATATTATCAACGTCTTTAATGGCACAAAGTGATTGGCAAACACAAAAAGTAGAGCTAATGAAATGTCTTGAAAAAGCAGAAACAAAAGAAGATTTAAGATTATGTAAACCTAAAAATAGAGGAAAAAGTTTAGAAGAAGTCAAAGCAAAAATTCTTGAAAAAATAAATCAAAGGATAGAAAAACTTGATGGTTCTAAAACTTGTGTAAAAAATGCAAAAACAAAAGAAGAATTAAGAATATGTAAACCTAGAAAAGGTCAAAAAGGTAGAAAAGGTCAATAACAAACTCATTCCCTTCTATAACTAATCTTCGATTAGTTTAGGATGGGAGGTTTCACCATATTAAATAATCTTGTTTAATATGAAATTGCTTTGATAATCTTTCTTAAAGATTTATATAATTAAATGTTTTTAGATACACAAAAGACATATTAAAAAACTGTAAAGGTAAACAATAAATGTTAGATTTTTTTAATATTAATAGTAAATTATTTTGGGAAGATTTTGAAAAAGATTATTCTAAATTACTTTATTACAATATTAGAAATACTTTTGTTTATTATAATTTTAATTTTTTAAAAGAAGATATTGAAGATTGTTACCAAGAAGTATTCTTAAAAATATTGTCTTCAAAAGAAACAATTTTTAAGAATTATAATAAAAATAAAAGTTTATTTACTACATATATAAGTACTATTTGTAATAATAAAACAAGGGATTATTTAAAAAAAATTAAATACAATATTGATATAGATACAATAAATGTATCATTTGAAGATAACTCAATTGAAGATAGTATTAGTGTAGAACAAATACTAAATAATAATAGTTTAACTGATAAAGAAATATTAGTAATTAAACTATATTATTTAAAAGAACTTTCTTCTATTGAAATATCAGAAATATTAAATATAACAGATAGTACAGTAAGAGTGATAAAAAAAAATGCTCTAAAAAAAATACAGAAGGATGTAAAATGAAAACTTGTCCAAATGAATATGAACTAATTTCCTTTGTTTCAATTCATTCCTCTAAAGTAGAAAAGCACATTACTCATTGTAATAGTTGTTTAAATACAGTTTTATATCTAAAAAAACATCAAAAAGAAATAAAACAATATGGGAAAAAAGAAATAAGTAGATATAAAAATACATATGACGTAACAGATAGTAAGGAACAATTTAGAATAAGT
>Ga0257119_1001932_pt1 | contig 13295 bp, 14 predicted proteins | sample SI112_200mmetaG_FD_190179 | JGI IMG/M metagenome (GOLD analysis project Ga0257119, IMG submission 190179) | Marine microbial communities from Saanich Inlet, British Columbia, Canada - SI112_200m | ecosystem: Environmental > Aquatic > Marine > Inlet | place: Canada: British Columbia | collected... | reverse complement strand
CTAAAGCCTGGCTAAATAAAAATTCACTATTCATGGTCCTATTATCGCATTACCCACTAAGATTCACATAGAGCCCTAATATATTGAATCGATATCTATATTCAAATTTAGTTGACTCTTAGAGTAATAATTTTGAGAAAAGGCATAAGTTGAAGTGATTGATATATGGCAACGAATAAAAATTCATTGTTGTGTCGATATAGGAAATAAGATAGGAGAGATCATAATAAAATTTTTTTTATGAATCATTGCTGTTGAGTGGTGTATCAAACGTAGTTTATGCTGCTAATCAGACAGGTTATCAGCAATTAATAAAATGTATAAATGGAAGTTGAGACTGATTCGACAAAAAAATAGAATTGGTAATTAAAACGAAGGGAAATATTCCCATGGATAGCAAGTCAGAAGGATTTGGGTATGGAGTCTTAATAAATGGAGGCAATAATCTTCTGGTTGCTGTAACACATTTATCCATTGATGATAGTTGGTATGAAAAAATACTGACTGGTTTTCATACGCATGTTTTAGCTTTAATAAAACCTACTGCGGCCTGTACAGGCGAAAATTTTGAAGTGGATCTGGAGCATTCTGGAAAAAATAAAGCATTTGATGTTGATTATGCCTGGGAAGTGAAGGTAAATAAAATTACGGTTAAAAATGTACCTGTTGCTGATTTGGGTGATGCGGGAGTTGAGGTCAGCGCACACTTCGGATTGGCAGGACCCCGCCCGGGACTGACAGCGTTGGATTAAACCTTAGTTTTAAAACAACAAGCACTGCCTTGCTTTGCCATGCATTCTGTTTGCTCCACTGGGTTGTCTAATAAATTACCAATCAATGTACGGTCAAATTCGCAAAGTTCGGTATGTTCTTGTGCCAAATCATGAAAAACACAGTTGATAGCGGTAATGGTGAGGGTTTTATCGTTATTTTCGACAGAAGCTTGATAGCCTAAATTCTGCATAATAGTGGTGAGTATTTGCACTTTTTCAGCAGGACTTTTATCTGTAAATTGGGGGGCTAAGGAACTTGCTATCTTGGCTCCCAGACGTTGCATAAAACGGCTAAAAGCAGGCCCCCCCATTTCTTGTTTTATCTCTGTTAGCACAAGACTTCCAAACCATGCGTATTGCTTGGTAAAGTAATTAATTCCTTGATCAGTCAGTTTGTAATTACGTGAAGGTCGTCCGCCCGTTATATTTAGGTTGGCAGCCTGTACTAAGCTAATTTTTTCTAAGGTATCTAAATGTTTTTTCACGGCATTACGTGATATTTCTATCTGCTCAGCTAAGGTATCAATGCTCAGACCTGATTTGGTGGTCAGTAATAAGTTCATTATCTGTTCTTGTCGTGATCCTTGTTGGTTTAGCATGATGTATTATGGCGCTCCAGCTTAAAAATGATTTTATGATGGCTTATCTTTTAGATAAGCGCTAACCATTATACCTTGTATGAGCATAGGCTGCTTTTAAAGCATAAAGCACTTATATAACTTATAAGTTGTATAATGTGCAATGCAATTATATACTGCACTTGTAGGTCAACTACATAAATAATAATTTATAGAGAGGCAGCAAACATGACAGATTCATTATATGAACAATTAGGTGGTGAAGCAGCGGTTGAAGCAGCGGTTGATATTTTTTACCGGCATGTATTAGCCGATAGCAGAATTAATCGGTTTTTTAATGATGTAGATATGGAAAAACAAGCCACTAAACAAAAAGCATTTTTAACCATGGCATTTGGTGGTCCAAATAATTATACCGGTGCAGATATGCGTGTAGCACATGCCAGATTTGTAAAAATGGGCTTAGATGATAGTCATTTCGATGCAGTTGTTGAAAATTTAGCTAAAACACTGACCGAATTAGGAGTTACTCAAGAGTTAATTGCTCAAGTCGCGGCAGTTGCAGAAACAACCCGTAATGATGTTTTAGGTCGATAAATACGAAGGGGCGTGATGACGGGAAAAACACTCCAGCTGGGCGAACAGAAAATGCTTTGTCAGTCAGGCGCAACAGTTTTAGATGTCTTGTTGCGTGAACTGGTTGAAATTAACCATAGTTGCAAACAAGGCGTTTGCCAAAGTTGTTTATCACGTAGTCTAGACGTCGCACCGCCTGTTTCTGTCCACAGCATGGCTTGAAAGATGTTTTGCAGCAACAGAACTACTTTCTTGCTTGTCTTTGTTGTCTAGAGCAGGATATGCGCATTGGTCTTACGGATCACGCTGACTTCACTACACAAGGAGTGGATATTGAGAAGAAAAATCTCAATGATGAAATTATCCTTTTAACATTAAAGACAGATCAACCGTTAGACTACTATGCTGGACAGTTTGTGAATTTACAGCGTGATGATGATTTGTCACGTAGTTATTCCATTGCCAATAGTCAATTACATAATCAGCATTTAAGTTTTCATATTCGACGTTTAGCGGGCGGTGGAATTAGTGTATGGGCGCATCAAGAACTCAAAGTGGGTGTCGATTAGCCGTTTCTGAGTCTCAAGGCTTATGATATAACGTCGTGAAACCTAACAATTACCTACCTAAGCAACATGCTGTTAATCGGTGCCGGCAGTGGTCTGGCTCCTTTAGCAGGTATTATCAGCGAAGCGTTAAAATCAAGGCCAATAAGTCAATAATCATTTATATCATGGTAGTCAAGATTTAAATGGTTTGTATTGGATTGAAGAAATGCAGTAATTAATGACTGAGTACCCTAATTTTCACTACACGCCTTGTATTGCCAATGGCGAGCCGCCAGAGGGAATTTCTAAAGGTCGGGCCAGCGATGTGGGGCTATCAACGTATTATCTAATTTAAAAGCGTGGCGAGTATATTTATGTGGTCATCTGGAGATGGTTAATCAAACCAAACGTCAGGCATTTTTAAACGGTGCTTCCATGGCAGATATTTACGCAGATACTTTTTATGTAGCATCCAATTCTATCGATTAAATATCTACAATAATTTTAGAGTGACATGTTGTTATTTAATGAAAATATTTCAGGTTTTTAGATATCTTGCAATTGACCCCGTTAATTTTAGCGTTAAAGCGAAAATACTGTCTCTTATTGCCTGTTTTTGTGCAATTTTTTTCATTGCTTTAACGACAAGAATAATTTCACCCTGGCCAGGTTATCCAATGATTGTTGCTTCCATGGGTGCTTCTGCCATTATTTTGTTTTTTATTCCTGGCAGTCCATTAGCACAACCTTGGCCTTTTGTTGGTGGACAACTCGTTTCTGCTTTTGTTGGCGTATTCTGTGCTTTGAATATTTCAGAAACATCGACTGCAGCGGCGTCAGCGGTGGGTGGTTCAATTTTAATGATGTTAATGATGCGTTGTTTGCATCCTCCAGGAGCGGCAACCAGTTTAACGCCAATAATGGCCGGCACGTCAATTACATCTTTGGGCTATTCTTTTGTGCTTGTTCCCGTTGCAGTGAATGTGGTGAGTATGTTGTTATTAGCGATAATAATAAATCGCTGGATAATGGCAAGAGAATATCCTAGTCCTTTGCCTATTAAGAAAAAGGTTAATCAACGGCATACTATGTCAGCACCTAGTCATCAGATTGGTTTTTCAGAACAAGATCTTGAGCAGACTTTAAAAGAAAGTGATGTCTTTATTGACATGACTCACGCAGAATTGAGTCATGTATTATCACAAGTAGAAATAAATTCATTTAAGCGAATTAAAGGGCGGCTCTTGTGTGCTGACATTATGGTTAGGGATGTGATGAGCGTTGAGTATGGTACGGAAGTAGAGCATGCCTGGCGAATTATGCGTGGTAACAATCTGAAAGCAATGCCTGTGGTTGATACAGCAAATCGAGTCATCGGTATTATTACCTGGAATAATTTTTTTAAGTATATCGACCTGGATGCCTATGAAAGTTTTCAGGATGAATTCCACAGGTTTATTCGGCGCACGCCTGGTGTAATGGCTTCCAAACCAGAATCAGTTGGTTTCATCATGACCAGTTCAGTTGTTACGCTGGCTGATACCGCGCATATTGCCGAGCTGATTACATTAATGTCTATTCAGGGACATAGACAAGTTCCTATTGTCAATTCAGAGCAACGTCTTGTGGGTATGGTCTATCAGGCAAATTTAATAGCTGCACTATACAACGATGAGTTAGCTCGTAAAGATAGAAGGCTGGATAACTATGAAAAATAATGGCTTAAATATAACCAGATAAATTGTTGTAGAACAAAGTTGATTAGCCACCTTATCAGGTTTTTCCGTCACATCCTTCAAAAGGGCTTTCTATGAGACTCATATCTATTAATACGTCACGACCTACTCTGGTAGAGTATCAAGGTAAAATAATAAGCACGGGTATTTTTAAAAAGCCCGTCAGAGGTAAAGTTTATGTTGCTAAAGAAAACCTGCAAGGAGATCAACAAGCAGATTTAAAAAAGCATGGCGGTGAGCATAAAGCAGTCTACGCATTCTCATTTGATCATTATGAATATTGGGCTAAAGTGCTCAAGCGGACGGAGTTAAGCAAGGGAATATTTGGTGAAAATCTAACTATTTCAGGCTTAGAAGAAGCTAACTTACATATAGGTGATCAGTTGACAATTGGTGAGTGTGTATTAGAAATAACGCAACCACGAGTTCCTTGCCATAAATTAGGTATTGCTGTTAGCAATAAAGATATGCCGCGTTTATTTATTGAGCATTTTGCCACTGGAATTTATATGCGGGTCATTAAGGAAGGATTTATTGAATCAGGAAATCCGGTTGTTGTGACAAAGCAAACTCCATCTAAGGTAAGTATAAACTCTTTATTTAGAGCATCATTTGATAAAAACTATCAGGAAAGCAAGTCTGTCATTACAAAAGCATTGCTTATTCCAGAGCTTTCACTTGAATGGAGGCAAAAAATATCCTCATCATTTTAAAAGTATGGTTAGCTGGAACGGGTAATGCAATTATTGCTGTTTTTTGCATGCATTATCAGCAAATATAAATTACAGCCTAAAAAATATTGTGAAATTAGTGAAGTGGTGCTAAAAAGAAATCAAAACACACCCACTTAGCAATACTTGAAGTCACTAGCGTGGTAATCATGGCAGGGGGGGGGCTTTTTTAATCCGTAATCCTAGTGTGATCGTCAGGTCAGGATTGCCCGTATCTTTTGCCAGTCTTTCAGATAAAGTCATAAGATTAACATGGGCACCTTGATCCAAGGTGGCACCTATTACCACCCAGGCCGACACCGATTTCTAAACACCACCATAAGAGAGTGGCATTGATTCCCTGGCTTTCCAAGCCGAGCAGTATTGGGGCCATATATGACCGTATTGATTCAAATGTCACTGATCATTATAGGTAGCATCTACTACTTCAACTTGGATGAGTATCCACCTTGCTATCGTTGACTCAATAGATGCCTGTTAGAAATTCATATTCAAGTGGTGTACCAGGTAATAAACAGTTGTCTATCACCAGGGTCTCAAGGGTTGTTCTCGAGATTCTCCTGAATCGATTCCAGATTGTCTTCGATTACCTCAGCAGTATCTGAAATCACACCTTGTGCCGGCTGACTCACTAGTTCTGTTTCAGTGGCACCAGTTTCTTTTAGCTGCGCGGAAACCTCAGTACCTTGATCGGTATTGGTGCTGTTATCACAGGCGGTTAAAGTAATGACTAGTGGCAGTATTAAGGATGCAAGTAGTACAGGTTTCATAGGCTTTCCTCTAAGTTAAAATTCATTAAAAATTAAGTTTTATCATTCCAGCAATATGTACTTCACGCCGCCTAGGCTAATTGAAGTACATATTGCTGGAATGCAGACTTTACCAACAAAAGGCATGTTTGAGCAACCCTTCTTAAGCATCAATGCTTTTTTACATATTTTAGGCATAAAAAAAGAGGTAAAGACTAGGGGGCATAAAGAATAGAGAACAGACCACTATTAAATGGGTTATAAATTATCTTAACTCTAGTGTCCTTTGAAACTAAAAAAGGGCACAACCCAATGAAGGTTGGATGAGGGGTAGATCAGCAACAATCCTCTGTCGACTTAAATGAAATTTCCGGACATGAATATGGTTGGTGCCAGTTCCAGAATCACACAGGTTCTGGCGCATCCGGATGCGCCACAAATATCATGCCAAACACAGCGCTTGATACCAGTACCACCAGGGCTCCAAAGGCGGCTGTAAAGCCACTAAATATATCTGTCAGCCAGCCTGTGAGAAGTGGAGAGACAACGCCTGACAGTGAGAAAAACGTCACCATAATGCCTGTTGCCGCGCCAGCTTGATCGCGGAATAGATCGGTGCAGATCGAGTAGTAAGAGCTGTTGGGCATCATGGAAAAACCAATTGCAAAGGACAGGCAGAACACAGCTACCGTGGGTGATTGGCGGAACATCAGTGGAATAAAAAACGCCACCGCTACCAATTGGCATATCCAGATCACGTGCACTCGGGATTTTCGAGTGCTGCCGGTGCGTAGCATGATCCGATCCGAGATCCAGCCTGCCAATGGCATGAGTACAAGCGCTAACGCCCAGGGCAAACTGCTGAACCAGCCAATAGTGGTCAGCTTCATATTGTAGGTCTGTTCCAGGTAGCCAGGCATCCAGCTGATCGCGAAAAACAGCACGTAACCAAAGGCAAAAAACGACCAACTAGTGGCCAGTAGAGTCCGGTTTTTTAGCAGTGCCAGCCATGAAACATTCAGTTTATCGGCATCAGGTTCCTGCTTTTCAGAGCAGGAATGGTAAGGTCCCTTGCGATACACCAGTGCACAGGCCAGTGCCACGAAAGCACCCAGGACACCAAGGGAGATGAAGGAGTTTCGCCAGCCGATAGCTTCTATCAGGTGCGACAGTAACGGCCCGCCAATCAGCATCGCCATGGGTACGCCCAGTAATCCCAGCGACACCATTTGGCTCAATTCTTCAGGTTGAACCCAGTCGGCCATGGCACGGTTCATGGCTGGAAAATTAATGCCTTCGCCCAAGCCTAATAGGTAGCGTAGGGCAATGAAAAGCATCAGCATATGGGCCATTCCCAGCAAAATCATTATTATTGACCAGAAAAAGATACCTATGCTCCAGATAATGCGGACATTGGATCGGTCAAGCAGCCAACCGGCCAGTGCATTTACCGAAACAGTGCCCAACGCAAAAGCAGAAGTGAGTAATCCGAAGCGGGCATTATCCAACCCGAATTCAGCCTTGATGGGCTCAATCGCAAACGAAATGATTGCCCGATCCATGTAATTGACAAGGCACAGGAGAAAGCAAAGCCCGACTATGACAAAACGATAACTTGGCTTATGTGTAATTTTTAGGTTCATAGAAGATCCCTAGAGCATGGTATTAAGGAGAAAGAATAGGAGTCCCAATCCATAAAGTCAAGATGTTATTTGATTTTAAAAGAATAGGGGGCAGGTCACTAGTACCCCTGTTTGAAAAGAGTAATACAGAAATAACTCCTGCGCGAGAACGCTATGATGCACTGATGCAAGAACCACCACATATTCTTTAACAGCTCCAGGAAGGAGCTGAAAAAGCACGTGCTAGTAGTACCCCATTTTTACTGGAATGACGCAAAGCAGTGGGGATTCAGAAAATCATATAATACGTATTAGGAGTACAAACAAACCTAGTAATAGAATATGGCTTTAAACCGTTAAGATAAAATAAATAAGGACTTAAAGTCACTTTACTAGTTAGCCTAATTTTCTTGGCCTTAGTGTTCCGCACTGTCATTTATTCAGAGGTAACTACGCTCATTCCTTAACTATAATGGTACTCATCATGCCTGATTCTGCATGCTCTAATATATGGCAATGATGAGCCCATACACCTTTATCCATAGGCACTAGACCAATATCAATCGACTCTTTAGGGCCAATGAGAACAGTATCTTGCCAGAAATCGGCCTCTACTTTCATCCCATTTCTTGCAATAACTTTAAAAAACTGTCCATGAAGATGCATAGGGTGTAAGCGCGATGATTTATTGCTAATTCGTAATCGAGTAAATTCACCTGATTGTAGTTCATAAGCCTTGCCTTCTGGCCAGACTTTATTATCGATCATCCAGGATATACCATGTACACCGCCACGTTTAGCATTAAGAATAAACTCATGTCCAACTGGTATTTTTATCGCATTAGACCATAACGGAAAATGTTTGGCCTGAGGTGAATTAAAGGAAGGTGTTGTAATCGGTTCTGCAGAGGTTACCTGGATAAATGCTAAATCGATATTATTTCTTGTAAAAGCATCGTGCACAGCAAAAGTTTTCCCGGCCGCTACTTTGGGGATAATAATATCCAGATCTACTCGATTACCTGGTGCTATGGAAAAATTTTTTAACGCAAATGGTGCCTTAGCTAACATACCATCTACTGCTATTACTAAGGGATATAATTGCTCAAAAAAAGGCATAAAAACACGACCATTAGCAACATTGATCATTCTAATACGGATTCTTTCTCCTGCTTTAACCTTAAACGTGGGTTGATATTTTCCATTGACCGTTAAGAGGTTTCCCCAGCGCCCATCGTGAGACAGGTCATGCCTTGTTACAAATTTAGAATAAATTTCACCACCGTTGGTAAATAACCAGTCATCTAGAACCCAGACGAGATCCTGTGAATAGCTTGGCTCATCTGGGTCTTCAACAACTAAAACACCATGTAAACCGCGCTCAATCTGCTCTGCTGCATTAATATGTGGGTGAAACCAGAAAGTACCCGCATCTTTTGGAGTAAATTGATAAGTAAAGCTATCTCCTGGCTGGATAGGTGGCTGAGTTACTCCTGGCACACCATCCATCGCATTTGGAACGCGGACGCCATGCCAATGAATCGTTGTAGGTTGAGATAATTCATTTTTTAACGTCAACTTAAGTGTATCGCCGAGCTTAATTCGAATAACAGGTCCTGGGATAGTTCCATTATAAGCCCAGACAGATGTATTGTAGGGTGGCACGATAGCCACCATATCTGGTTTTGCTACTAATTCAATTTCTCTAATCTCTCCAGTTGGAAGAATCGTTTCAGGGTATGCTCCCTTAAACTCATTTTCCAGTATTTCTGTGATCTCATGAGTATCGACGACCGAGAGTTCTGAGGCATAAAGGTGCATAGGAAAACTCAGAAAAAAAAGTATGCGCAGCAAGCAATAAGAACAATTGTTGTTCATTTTTTTATTAAAAATTGAGGGGTAAAGTAACTAAGGCATTAAAAGTCGTGGCTGCAACTTACATCACAACAACATCCTTTGAAGAATAGGAATTCCGAGCCACAAAGTCAAGATATTATTTGATTTTGGCAACAAACAGTTTATCAACTGTCTGTCAGTAAAATGAGATTAAATCCACCCATTCCATACTTTGAGCAAAAGATGATAAATTACTCTGAATTTTTCTCTTGATTAGTTTTGAAGCACAGAGAAACTTGTTGCATTTTCCGGAAGAGGTTGCAGATTTAACCTGTTTAGAGGGCTATCAGCTTACCATTTGATCAAACTCGTCATCCGCTGTCGGGTTAATTGCGTTATCATTCCAATAACGGAGTTTGATCTATCTCCGCACAGAATATAAGCGGGTCAAGAGCCGGAGAAATCGCCGGTGCATGATCCCGTTCTCCGATATGCCTGAGTATTTTCACGACTGGTTTCCTTTCAGTCACGAAAGTGATGATCTTCATTTCTCCGTCGCAGTTTGGGCAAAGCAACGGGGGCTATTTCGAAAATTTTGACAAGCAGTATGGATCAGGTTGATGAAAAATAATAGCAAAAGAATAGGGAACAGATCACTATTAAATGAGCTATAAATAAACGTGGTCTATCCCCTATTACCCGAACAGTTATTTTTTAGTTATTTTATATTTAAGCGAGTGCTATTGGGGGGGTGAAAAGGGTGTTAGTTAAGTTTCGCTGATTTTATGTAAAAGAAAGCCCCAACTTCAATTAAGAGGTCGGGGCTTTTTGACATGAGACAATAGCGTTTATTATTTTAAGCTATTTCCGACGGCGTGGTTCATTGCATCTAATAAGCGCCCGTCTTTTGCATCCCCGTCAAGCTCCCAGCTAAAAATACCACCAAGGCTTAGTTCATCTAGCAAGCGACCTTTGGCAGCAATAGAGCGTTCATTTTCATAGGTAATAAAAATGCCAGTCGTTGGGCTCCAAACATAGGGGGCCTCAGCTATATTGTCATACTCTGTAGTATAACTGCTATTGGATAAATAATTTTCTACGATGTCAAAAAAATCGAATACGCCAGGTTCCCAGGTCCCAGGAGCAGCGCCCGCAGCAGGTGCATAAACTGGATCTCCGTTGATGGGGGCAACACCCTGCCATCCACGGCCATAAAAAGCTGCGCCGACAACCAATTTTTCAGGGGGGACTCCCGCAGAAATAAAGTTTTGTGATGCTTCATAAGTACTGAACCCAATTGGTTGGGCTGAGTTGCCTGTGCTATATACAGCAGCATGGTGACCGGTGGTTGCATCCCATCCGCCTGCAAAATCATAAGTCATCATAAAGATGTAATCCATGTATTGCTCGACAGTATTGTAATCAATGGCATCGATTTTATCTTTACCAGCACCAACCGCAGCAGTTACTTCAAAGTAGCGGGCATTACCATTTTCGTCTGTGAGTTCATTGCCGAGCTCATTCATAGCGGTGCGCAGTTCAGACATCAGAACGGTATAATTATCACGATCAGCTGGTGAGGCGAGTGCTTTATCATTGCCATCGCCACCAATAACTGGATATTCCCAATCGATATCTATACCATCAAAGAAAGGGTATGTGCGGATAAACTGTTTTACTGATTCAACAAAAGTCGCACGTTTTTCTGAGTCATTTGCCATTGCAAAGAATGGAGTAGACATTGTCCAGCCACCAACAGAAGGCAAGATACGTAGGTGCGGGTATTGTTCTTTTAGTAAGCGAAACTGCTTAAAGCTACCATTATATTCGCCTGCAGCAGGGTTTATTTCGCCAGGACCGTACCAGCTGTCAGCAATGCCATTGACGCTATCTGTTGCGGCATAGGCTCTTTCAAGATTGGCATAGCTATCTACCATTGTTACTTCATAAGGCGCCTTATTTGCGCATTCTTTTTCTACCGCTGTAATGGCACCCCAATAAGCATTTGGAATAGGGGCGCAGAGTGATAAAAAGCCAAATAGAATGTGCGTTAAGTTTTCGGCGTCAATGTCTTTCACATGAAAATCTCTGCCATAAACACCCCATTCAACAAAATAGGTGCCGACTACTTTGCCGCTGTCTTGATTAAAGCCGCCTTCGTTAGATGTTAGTGCTACGGCTTGTATGTCAAGTGTAATGGTTGCGGTATCTTCATAGTTAATATTATTGATGGTTCTTGTTGCAGTGTAAGACAAGGTATCAATATTAGAAACACCATCATTTGGGGTATAAACAATCGCAGTATCTGTGTAAGTTATGGTGCCTTTCGTACCTGCATCTACATTGGTAATAATAAGGTTTTTACCTAAGTCATTGTCAAGTACATTCAGTGTAGTGCTGCTACCTGCTTGAATAGTTTTGCTATCATTCTTGGCATCTAAAGCTAAAACATTAACACTAACAGTTGCTGTGCTGGTTTGCCCTACAGCATCTTTGATGGTGTAACTAAAGCGTGATGTACCCGCAACATTAACAGTGAAATCAATACTTCTATCTGAACGTAAATTTGCCGTACCGCTTGCAGTGCCATTGGCAACAGGTGTTGTCAGGTTAGCAATGCTGAGTGTATTTTTATTTTCGTCAGCGTCATTGGCTAAAACGTTAATAATTTTTGTTAAACCAATAATGGCCGTTGTGCTGTCATTGTTAGCTTGTGGTGCATTATCTGCTAGTGGTGCAGATGTCGTGCCAGAAACTATAGCCCAAGCCTCAGTCCAGTGTGTGCCAACACCTGGCTCATAAGCAGATGTCTCGCGTGAGCACCAGCCTGTATATGGCCAAGGTTTGCATTGATAAAGGTTACCGTTATTGCTGACAATATCACCAGCTTCATAGGTCATGCCTGCTGGATATTGAGGGTATGTGTTTGAAACCGGTAGCACAGGTGTTTCGGTGGCGATAACGGTGACTGAAACCGTTGCGCTATTTGAATCGCTGCTGCCATCGGTGACTGTATAGGTAAATGTATCGACCACAGTAGTGGTGATATCTGCGTCAGGAGTGTAACTGATGATGCCAGGGGTTGTGACTTCGATGCTGCCGTAACTTGGTTGTGTTAGTGAGTTGGTGTTTAAGGTCAAGGCATCATTTTCTGCATCGCTGTCATTGGCCAGTACGTTAATTGTTACGCCAGTATTTTCGTTGGTACTTTCACTGTCATCCTGCGCAATGGGTGCATTGTTTACTGGCGTGGTAGAAGAAATAAGTGTTGCTGGCGCAGTAGTGACTGTGGTGAGCTCCCAAGGATTAACCCACGGAGTTGTTGGGTCTTCAGATGCGTCTGGTGTTGTATTTATTGTAAACCACTGTGCTTTGAAAGTATTGCCTTGATAGACCACTCTATCGTCAGCATGATAGCTTGTGCTGTTGCTGTATTCTTCATTCACATTTGGGTCAGTCACTTTAAGCCAAAGGCTACCCGTATTACTTGCGCTGGGGGCTTCATCTTTTGTCCACCATTGTGCGATATAAGTGATGCTTTGATACTCAATCTGATCGCCTTTGGTGTAAATACTGGTTGAATTCCAGGTGTCTGCTACGGCCATATCGGTTACGATAATCAGGCCTATCGCTAAGGCCAGCGGTTTAAGCTTTAAATAGTTCATCTATCTACCTCATTTAAATAATAAGTTAATAAAATTAGCTGAAGGTTCAATATCTCGTCATACATAAGAATATTTATTGCCTTAGAAAACAATTAAGCACATACCTTGCCACATAGGAATAATAATTCATAATGCATTGTTTTTAAGGCAATTATAAAAAACTAAGTCTTAAATTCACCACTATCAAGTAATTTTTGTATGCATTTAAATGACAATTATTGCAGTCCTGTAATAGTGGAAGGCACTGAGAAACCACCTTTCCAACCCAAATTTTGCGAACTGAGAATAAGTTCACTCTGTCGTTAGACAGAGACAGGTAGAGCGTGTATTAGGAGCAACCGTATGCCTGTCTGGTGCATATTCGCACCCATCATGAACACCTAATCTTATGCATCGTGAACACTGATTCTTATCGAACGTGAACACCTATTCGCACCGGAACGTGAACACTTTTGGTGTTGCATGCGAATCGGTGTTCACG
>Ga0257119_1001925_pt1 | contig 13315 bp, 21 predicted proteins | sample SI112_200mmetaG_FD_190179 | JGI IMG/M metagenome (GOLD analysis project Ga0257119, IMG submission 190179) | Marine microbial communities from Saanich Inlet, British Columbia, Canada - SI112_200m | ecosystem: Environmental > Aquatic > Marine > Inlet | place: Canada: British Columbia | collected... | reverse complement strand
GACTTCCAACGCATAGACTCATCTATGATAGAAGTAGAAGCATGAAATTTAAATGCCGACATTGCAAAAAGATTGTCTCTCGTAAAAAAGCCGAAGTATTGATGATGGGCAAAAAGCGGGGCTATAAGAGCTACTGCAAAGAGAAGGGCAGGATGACATTTTTAATCCCATTAGACCCCAAAAAATACCAGGAGTGGCTAAATGACTGAAATATACTATGTAAACGAAAAGGGAGATAAAGTACCTGTCATCCCTATACAACAACAGCTTGAAAAGATTATTGAAATGCTAAAGGAGTTACTAGATGGTAAAAACTCTAGGTGAGAAATACAAAAGGTATCGCAAGGTTATGATAGCACCAGCTCACTATATGAAATTACAGCGAATGGCTGACAAATCAGGACTAGCGGTTAATGATGTTGTCAATATGATACTAGCAAATAACTTTGAACAGATGGCTAAAAATGGGTAAGGGTTCAAGAAACAGACTCCTCGGTGATGAAATCAAAAGATTTGAAAAGAATATGGAGAAGATAAGGCGTAGTGAAGAGAAACTGTCTAATTGCTGTGGAGCGCCACCCTGGAATGAAATACATGATGGACTAGCTATCTGCTCCAGATGCAAAGAACATGCTGAGTTTACAGGAGATGATGATGCGGAAGATTAAAGCACCTACTACCCTAGTAAGGGTATCTAAACGAGCGCAAAACCATTTTGAGAAGGTTAAACGCAATACGGACATGTCAGTTAGGGAACAGGTGGACGAAGCCATCACTTGCATAGAGTGGTGTCTAGCTAACCCACACAAGGGAATAGGTATAGGTGTACTAAAAGCATCCCTAAACACCGGAGATCGTGAACACAAGCGTGATAAAATAGCTATGGGACATACTTGTGAGATTGACGAAAAGGGATATTGTAGCACTTGTGGAAAAAAAGAACTTGCAGAACAACCAAAATAGATTATAACTTACTCCTAGCGAAGATTATGGAACACTTAATGAAACATAATGCCCAAGAGAATTGCATGACCGAGAGGCTTGCACAGAGTCCATACTCTGCGCTAATTGACTTGGGCTATTTTTATTTGGTGATTTAATGGATAATGGATGGATAACCCTACACAGAAAGATAAAAGACCACTGGATATTTGCAGATCCAGAGAAGCTAAAGGCGTGGATTACCGTTTTGCTTGAGTGTAACCATTCGGACAAAAAAGTAAGCCTGGGAGACTTCCTCTATCACGTAAAAAGGGGCGAGTCAATTAATAGCCTGGAGACATGGGCGCGGCTGTTTGGGTGGAGCAAATCAAAAGTTAGACGTTTTTTCGTTTTATTGAGTAGCGATTCAATGATAGAGACAAAAGCGACACACAATACGACACACCTAACCGTCTGTAATTACGGAGCCTACCAAGATATGCGACACGGAGATGAACCAAAGATGAAACAAACTCGGCACAAACTTGGCACAAACTTGGCACCTAACAACAAGGATAACAATGGAAACAATGAACAACAATTTAACAAGTTCTATTCATCGTATCCTAAAAAAGTTGGTAAAGCACAGGCATTAAAACGGTTTATATCTTTGAAGGTAGATGATGATTTATTCGAAGCAATTATGTCTGCACTAGAGAACCACAAAAAGATATGGGATGACCCACAATTTATACCTCACCCTGCAACGTGGCTTAACCAAAAAAGGTGGGAAGATGTTTTAAAGGTCGAAACACATTCAATATTTGACGACTTGGAGGATTAAATGAGCATTAAATCAGATGCGTTGAAAGACTTATTCGGGGCATTCCCTGGAAGACAGAACGAACAGAGGGAAAAGTTATACCGCAAGTGGGCAGATAACACGGACGTTGAAATAGTAGAGAGGGTTATTGCTTTCTGTTTAGGCGAGGATGCTTCACTGCCCAAATTGTCTAGGCTCTATTCGCTGAGTCGCGAACATCTCATGGAACGTGCGCAGAATGAGCCAGAGGAAGAATGCTGGTTTTGTGATAGCACCGGACTCGTACCTGGGATTTACAAAGATAAAAGGGGAACGTGGACACATGGGATTATTTCTGCTTGCAAATGTACCAATGGCGAGAGAAAAAGGTCAAACACTATTCCGCGTATGATCTTTGAACACGATGTAAGATACCTTGACCTGATGAAAGTGCTTAAAAGCAATAAAAAGAATGCAGTCTCTCCGTGGGGTGCTGTCACATATTTCTATTCTGAACTAAGAGGCAAGGGAATTATCCCTATGGAGGGCAACAATGAGTAACCTACACAAAGCAGGAAACTTCCTACGCCGTATGACCCCAGGTGGTCAATCTTTAATCAAGTGCGAAACCTGTGGTAACTGGAGAGGAATACTTACTTACAAATTAATTAGTGGTAAAATGTCAAAATCATGTAAGGCTTGTAGGGAAAATATTGTGGATAAGAATAAAGGAGTTTGAAATGAAAGAAACAATTTTAGAAGTCATTGGCGACCATGTGCTATTAACACGGTCTGGGAAAAACTATTTCGGTTTATGCCCATTCCATAAAGAAAAAACACCGTCTTTTAGCGTAAGCGTTGATAGGCAGATATATCATTGCTTTGGGTGTGGGGCAACGGGGACTGCTGAAGAGTTCAGAACAAAAATAGAAGAATTAGCGATAGACAGACAGATCGTTAGTGTTGAGAGCTTGCATGACGCTGTTGTGGAACTATACGAGAACGGGACAGATGAATCTACATTACCATAACACCCACAACCTAAAAGGCGACACGCTTAAAAAGGCTGACTCCAAAGCTAAAGACCAAGAAACAAACGCTATTGCTATCTTTACTAGACTTTGGAACCAACACATTACTAGATTCGCATTTCAACGTGAATACAAACGAGTACATGATGTATGGCTAAAAGACGGAGTAGCTTCAAGGATCTTATGCAATTTAGAAAAGAATAACGGCGTACTCGAAAAAAGTAAGGACGCTATCTACCCTGGAGAATTTGAAAATAAGAGAGTTTTTGCTTGGCGCCTAAGAATAGTTGACTCTCTTTTCGGTGACACTACAACCAAGACGAATCAAGAAGACCATGGCGGTTTATGACCAACCCTAATCTTGTAGATCACCCTCTTTGGCTAAAGCCACCTGCAAAGGTGTGTAAGTTCCATAATTTTGAGAGAACACCCAAGGAATATTTCGCTCACATGGAATGGCAAGAGAAAAGATATGCTAAAGGTGACGAACAAGAAGCCTGTCCCAAATGTGGGGCGTTTCTCTTTCCTGAAGAAATGAATATAGCCAAAGATAATCCCCCAAAACTATTCAATGACCTCTTATCTTTAATCGAGACAATTTTGGTAGATGAATTACAGGTGAGTGGAATGAAGGGTATGATATACAAACGGAAGATTAGGGAACTAAGAAAACGGAGTGGGCTTTTAATATGGAAATGAGTCTTGAATATCTTGAGAGTAGGAGAGGCGGTAAATGTGAAGTATGTTTTGAGCCTGCCGACAGACATCACTTAGACGAGGTTGGAATGGGAAGAGATAGAACCAAACCAATGATGAATCACTATCTAATAGGCGACCTATGTAGAGAGCACCATATAGAATTTGACCAACTAGGCGAAAAGAAGTTCAGCGAGAAATACAATATCAATATGTGGGAATGGGCAGCTAGGCGGCTAGCTCGTTGGTTGTGGGAGAAAGAAAATGGGTAGTTTCGCCTTTGAACCTCATGCGGGTAAACAGCGAGAATTTTTGGGCAATACCGATGATTTTACTCTCTACGGTGGTGCTAGGGGCGGTGGCAAGTCTTTTAGTCTAGCTTGGGATGCTGCATTCAAGGTTAGAAAAGACCATTGGGAATTTAAAGGCAAGGAAATTAACGAGAGAACAGCCAAAGAGATCCAAAAACTTCCCAAAAAGAAACAGGAAGGGCTAGAATACGTTGTAGATAAGATTTCTATTGACTACCCTGAATACCAAGCCCTCATTGTTAGACGTACCTACCCACAGCTACTAAAGAATATCAAACCTGAAACAGACAAGCTCTACCCTGCCTATGGTGGTAAGTGGTCAGAACGCGATAAATGCTATAAGTTCCCTTCAGGTGCTTTAATCTATCTAGTTCATTGTGCTGACATACGCGCACTTGATAACTACATCGGTGGTAACTTTCACTACATAGGCATAGATGAAGCTAATCACTTTCCCGAAAGTTGGATCTCGCAAATTCTTTCGTCTGCACGTTCTACCAACCCTGAAATCAAAGTGTTTAGACGTTTAACGGCAAATCCTGGTAGAGAGGGACACGGACATCTCAAGCGAAACTATGTAGACAAATGCCCACCCGTACCTGATGGCACAAAGACCTACAACAAAACATTCGATGTCTACTATCAAAACAAAAAAAGCGGTAAAGCGTATGTTAAAGATGGCCTGACATATAAGTTTATTCCTGCCACAGTCTTTGATAATCCTTCATTGATTGACAATGATGATGCCTATGTCCCATTCCTCAAGGGGTTGAACGAGCAACTAAGGAAGATGTGGCTTTACGGGGAATGGGATAGCTTCTCAGGACAATACTTTGACAACTGGAACGACTACTACCACGTTATACCTGAAGATGAGTTTAAATATAATGAGAACTGGTCTAAGGTAGAATACACTCTCGTAAGGGGTTACGATGAGGGAACGAAAGCGCCCTTCGTTTGTCTGTTGGGCGCAGTCAATTCTCTAGGTGAGGTAGTTATCTTTGATGAAATATGGGATACGGGACTCGCCGCCTCTAAACAAGCGCAGTTTGTAAACTCTGAGACTTTGGAAAGGTGGAAACTATCACCATCCGACTTCGATGAAGAGATTGCTGACCCTGCATATTGGACTAAAAAGAGTGAGAAGGATGGTATGCTCTACTCTCCCGCAGATTTTTATTCTGATGAAGGAATTGATTTAACGCCTGGTAATAATGACCGCAAGGCAGGGGCTAAGTTATTCTATGACGCCCTAGCCCTACCCGAAGGGATAGAAGATGTTATCTCAGGCTCAGATGAGTGGAACACTAGCCATATACGCCCTAAGCTGAGATTCACAAGTAATTGCGAACAATGTATTGAGTCAATCCCTAACCTCGCATCTAAAGAAAACGACCCTGAAGATGTAGACACAAAGGGCAAAGATCACTGGTACGATTCTGCTAGATATTTAATAATGCAAGTGCTTGGACACACGGAAGTTAAAAAAGTTGAAAAAAAAGGTTGGATGGATACTTTGGGTGGTGATAACTTAGACGGTAACGAAACTGGAGGAACCTGGAAATCGGCATAAGACGACCAGAAGGCATAACAGATATAGGGTTTGAAATGATGAAGGCGTGGACGCTTACAGATGACGCTTACTCTGACGCCATATCTGAATCTGAAGAGGGAATGCGCTATCTGAATAACGACCCCTACACTCAAGCTGAAAAGACAGACGCCCTTAATCACAAAAAACCATTACTCCGCTACAACATAATCCAACCACTATTCGCAACCCTGCTTGGCAATGAACAACAGTTCAGGCGTAGAGCAAGGGTAAGGGCGCATGACGGTGGGGAACAAGCCGCAATCGCCAATATCATCCAAGGTAGATGGAATGCCATTAACGATGAGCAAAATGTAGAAGAAAAATTAGACACAGTTATGATAGACGCACTCACCCTAGAAATGGGTGGTGCCATTGAACGTAGATTTAAAGTAAACTCAATGGGTTACTTAGACTTCGATTATCAAGTCAAGAACACTATGAGGGTTCGCTATGCACCCGACACACTTAACTCTGACTACACCCTTGAGAAATGCCCCTATGTCCTAAAAGAAGAAATGCTATCCCTTGACCAACTGATTGACCGCTTTGGAGATAGGGCAGATTTCACGGAAGAAAAGAAAGCAAGTTGGAAGGAACTGTTTTCTACATTTATGAAACGCTTTACCGATAGCGACTACTCTAATCAGACACACTTTGACGAAGAAAATGGTACATATCGAGTCGTTGAGATGCAAAAGCGGGTCTACAAGAAAACCGTAACCTTTGCAGAAGGGGAAGCAGTACACACATTACCCCTTGAAGAGTTCCGTAAACTTAAAGGCGTTAGGAAGCTCACCGAAGGCACAACCGAAAGCATTCATATAACCATTACAGTCCCCTTCTTTAACTGGCTAGTCGTGGTAGACGAAGCCGCTAAGTGGCCTTCAGCAAATTTTGACATCTTCCCAATGTGGTCGTTTGAATACAATACCCAAGTTATTGAAGGCACAAGCCTTATGGGGCTTCTTAAAGATATGCAGGACGATGTTAATAAGGGTGTTTCTCAAAACCGAGACTATGTAACACAACATCTCTCAGGCGCACTCTATACATCCACTAGAGAAAAAGAAGCTAACGAACAAATAGACCGCAAGGGTAATCAACCTGGACAAAGGATTGGACTGAAGGACATGCGAAACATGCCACAAAGGTCTGCCCCCGAACATATTGACCCGATGTCTCTAGGTTCTACTGACCACGCAGAGGCCTATTCTCACAAAGTATCTTCCGTTACTGAACAACTACAGGGTACGGGTGGTAAATCAGGCGAGTCAAATGTCCTTTTTGAAAACAAGGTAGCACAAGCCGCCGCCTCAGTTAACCCCCACTTTAAGAACCGTTCCAAACTACGCAAGGCGCTAATGGCTGATTTTGTTGATAACTTTGCATGGGTTTATTCTGAACAGATGCGTGTATTGGATCTGAAGTCTGCACCTGGAACGGCAGGAATCTTCTCTCAGGAAATTATCAATATTAATGTTGCCGGTGAAGTTTTTAAAGATGTCTCTAATCCAAGTATGTTTGTAGAGATTGATGAAGGACAAGACAACACCTTGCAGAAAGAAGACCATTTTAATCAACTACTCGCACTCGCTAACGTACTCTCAGGTATTGACCCACGACTCGTACCGCCTAAACAGCTTGTAGAAGCAGCACCTATCGAGGGTAAAGAGGCTTGGGAACAATGGATTGACGTAATTTTACAGCAACAGTTTCAAGATGAAGCTGTAGCAAGAACAGGTGCCGAACAAGCACAAGTAATAGAAGGCGCTCAAGGGGCGCAACAACTAGAGCAACCACAGGGGTAAATATGCCAGAAGAACAAATTGTAAACCAACCAGAAGTAACACCTGAAATCGCACAGTTTAAAGAGGAAAATGGTGATTTATTAATCAATATCGGTAACGAAGAGGCACCCAAAGCAGAACCCGTTGAGGGAGAAACTGTAGAGGACAAAGCGGAAGCACCTACCGAAACTGAATACGAGGTTCCACCGGAGTTCAAAGACAAATCAAATGAAGAACTGATTGGGATGATTCAATCAGGGTCAAAGAAGATAGGTGAGATGGGTACGGAAAAGGCTGAACTAAAAAGCAGACTTGAGAAGGCCAATCTTACTCCTGAAGAATTGAGGGAACAACTCAAGGCTTCTGATGTTAAAACACTTCTTGACCAAGAACGCGAAAAGTTAATGGACATAGACCGCGATGAAGCCTCACCCGAAGAGTTACGCAATCAACAGCGATTAGTGAATGAATTAAGTGATGAGTTCAGTACAAAGTCTCACTCTGAAGCCATTCGTGACATCGTTCAGTCAAGTGAAAACAAAGCCTTTAAGGTTGCTCAAAAAGAGAAACTGAAGACGGACTTTGAATTGACTGATAAAGAAGTTGAAAATGTTGATGCCGTAGCTGAAAATAACTACTTGGAGAACGGTAAGTTAACCGAAAGGTCTTACCAACACGCAATGCTATCTGTATATGGTGCTGAACGTATAACAAAAGCATCTGAGATGAAGGGCAACGAACAGGCAAGGAAGGACATTATGACGGCAAGTGAAAAAACACAAGTCGGCGTAGATGCCTCTGCTCCTGGCGTTGGGGGAAGCTATGTAAATATAGACGAACTCATTGCAAGCCCTACCATGTTGGCTGATTATGTCAAGACACACACCACAGAACAGGTTGCGAAGCTCCAAGATAAAATCAAAAACTTAATGTAAAAGGAAAACAACTATGGCTTCCGCAACAGCCGCTTCGCAAGCGTATTCTGCCAATGTTGCAATACTACAGCAAAAGACGATAAAAGAGTCTTGGTATAACACCTTCTGGGCGAGATGGTCTGGCGAAACAGACATCTCTCAAGATGATAACGGTAATTATCTTCATCGCCCCTCTGGAAAACCCATTGAGATGTTTACAGACTTTATCCAAAAGGGTCGTGACAATATGTTACTGCCCATGAGAATGAACTTATCTGGTTCCCCCGTATTTGGAGATACGGTTGTTAAGGGTACTGGAGAAGATCAGGACTTGGATTGGTTACGTCTTTATGTAAATCAGACTCGTAAAGCTGTAATGGCACAGTCTGGTGCAATGGCAAATGAATATGTAAAAATGTATAACATGGTCGAGAATGCCGCCCCACAACTCCGTGACTGGCTGACCAAATATGATAACCAAGATGTAGCTAGAGCCTACTATGAAGGTATCGGTGAGAATCTATCTACTGGAACTTCAGATGATGGTAAAGGTATCTACAAACGCTATCATCCAAACTTCTACTATAATGATGGTGGAGTTTTAACTACAGCAGGTACAGCAGGTTCGCTAAAAACCAATGCTAATGTTGATACAGGCGCCGCTAGTGGTCTTTATGGCTTAACAAGCGACATCCTTGAGTTCCTGAACCCAGTTATGATGGAACGTCTAATTCCTCAGATTGTATCTGAAGGTGGACATCCATACTGGGCAATGGTTATTTCCCCAGAACAAAAAGCCGTTCTAGCGGCAGATGCAGGCTTTAAGGCTGCAAATCAAGCTGCATGGACAGGGCTTGGTACAAATGCTGAATTAAAAGGCTTTGTCGGCTACTATATGGGATTCGCTATATTTGAAGACCTCATTAGTATCCGTTCTTGGAGTACCACAAATGGTGACTTTATGGGTACTTCCACGGCGACTGCCTTTGCTAAATCGGTATTGCCTGCGGACAAGAACCAGAATGCCATCGTCTTTGGTAACGCTTCGATGGGTAAAGGTATCTCAAGAGGTAAGTCCAAATTCACCACAGAACTCGATGACCACGAAAACGTCAAAGAAGTCGCCGTATCCGTAATTAACGGTTACAACCGCGCTGATTACTTTGATGAAGCTGTGGATGGCGAGACTGCTGGTGGTGGTGCTACCAATGCCTTCTCTAAAAACAATGCAAGCGCTGGTGTCGCCACCGCCATTGCTTGTACTAACCAGTCGAGTTTGATCTTAATGACCAAATCGACAGCAACTTAAGGAGGTTGACTATGCCTAGAAAGATTAAATCAGGTGATTGGTTTAAAGAGGTAAGCGGTCAAACAATCTCACCCACAGTAACAGTAAGTGGAACGGGATGTTCTGGTGGCTTTGACTTCCTACCTAATAACACTATCCGTATTTCGTTTACCACGACAAGCGAATATGAGGCTATCTCATGTACCACCCCATTCGCCTTTGAGGTTGCGGACATGATAGGTGTCGGTATAACAACTGCCGCAGATCAGGGTTATGAGCTTCGCAATGGTTCAGACCTTATTTGTTCGGTACAGGCTGAGACTACATCGACAGTTAAACGGACTGCTATCGTTTCAAACGACTACAAGGCTGTTGCCAAAGGCGCAACGCTTAAAATGTATGCCACCTCTACTGGTGGGGCTGCTGTGATGACTGTAAAGTATGTTCCAGGCTAAACAAAGATAAACCGTATCGGGGGGAGGGTCACTCCCCCCCTTACGTTAAAGGGGTAAATATGACTGAAGAATTTAAGTTTCCGAGTGTTACAATAGGGATAGTGCATAGTAGGGAAGGTCACACCGTCTTTGACCCTAGTATTACATGGTTTGAAAAAGCACTACGTTCTGCCAACAAACAACTCTACCCTGAAGACATCAATGTAATCACAATAGACAACCTTGAACGCGCTAGAACGATAGGGTCATGCTATAACGAGATTATAGACAAGTCCACGGACGATTGGGTGTTCTTCCTTGGTGACGATGACTTTATTAAGCCAGAGTACATCCTAACGCTCATGGCATGGGTATCTGAGATGTGCATAAACAACCCAAGCCTTACAGACAACATCATTCACGTTACAAGTTTCTGTACCGCCTTTATGCCTTACAACAACAAACTTATTGAAAAGCCAATACAACGCTTGCCTCAAGGGGCGTGGAAGCGGTCTTATCTTTTAGCTAACAGGTTTGACGAAACACTTCTTAAATATGTGGACACAGACCTCTATGAGAGAGCTACCAAGGATGAAGAAGCTATTCTCTCTACTGCCAACTGGCATTATGGCTACTACTACCGCCAACATCCAGACAACGTGAGTGGAAGTATTATTTCTGTCGAAGAAATAGAAGGCGAGCTTCTTATAAAAGAGAACAAGCAACCATGATAGCCCTAGTTACAGGTGCCGCAGGTTTTATAGGCTCACACCTAGCAGAAAGACTACTAAAGAACGGCTATGAGGTTTATGGGATAGATGACCTTTCGGCAGGGTACAAAACGAACATGCCCACGGGGGTTAAGTTTTTAGAGGCAGATGTTTCCAATCAAGGTCAAATGGATTGGTTCTTCCAAAATCACAAAATTGACGTAATCTTTCATAACGCAGCATCAAAGAAAACCGTCTGCCTTAAAGATCCATCAAGGGATTTAGCAGTAAATGCGGGAGGTACACTCATACTCCTAGAACACGCCCTCAAACAAAAGGCTAGATTTGTTCATGCCTCCACAGGGTCAGTTTATGGTGAAGCTGTTTCCTATCCTCAAAACGAGCGTCACCCCTTAAATCCGACATCTTATTACGGAGTTTCTAAATTAGCGGGTGAGAAATATGTGCAAATGTATCATAAGCAGTTTGGGTTAAAGACAACCATCCTGAGATACTTTCACGTCTATGGGGCAAGGCAGGAAGACAATGAGTATGGCGGTGTTGTGGCTATATTTAAGAAAAACGCTGATGTCGCTGTCACTATCTTTGGAGATGGAACACAACAGCGAAGTTTTACCCACGTTTCAGATGTGGTAAGTGCTAACTGTATGGCGGCTGCCAACGATATTGCTATCGGGAAAATCTACAATTGTGCTTCAGGGCTTAACTATACGATTAACGATTTAGCTAAAATGCTTAAAGTCAAGGATATTATTTATAAAGATTGGCAGATAGGCGACATAAGGATGTTCGACATTGACAACTCAAAGATAGTCCGTGACTTGGGGATGAAGTTTAAATCATTGGAGGACGGCTTGTGGGAATGAAAAAGGTTTCTAACCGTATAACAATATGTGAAGTCCTTCGGGAAATTAACGACATCCACCAAAGCGACTCAGACATAGACATCATTACCCGCAAGAAACTCGCTATTGCTGAGAGAATGGCGAAAAAGATATGTATGCGGTTATTGATTCACAAAAAAGAAGATGGTAGCCCTGAGTGGATTGAGTGGCTAGAGACAAACCCCGACAAGGAATCAGACATTTTAGGCCGATTAATGGGTGACTACAAGTACGAAGAGATTGAAGATGAGGGCTTTATACGGGTAGAGCCGATAGACGCCAAAATAAAGGACGCCGTTGTGAAATACGCGAGGGATAAAGATGGGCTATAGAATTATAATGATTTCAAAGGTTGACTATGCCGGTTCAGGTTATCGCATGGCTGAAGCTATTGGGCTTAATACTCAGAACCACGTAGAGTTCTTTACAGCGACTCCCATGGCTGTGCCTTATGACTTTACAACAACCCCGACCATAGCAAAAGACTCAGGCGATGGTGCGCTCATTCTACATATACTTGACGTTGACGCTATAAACGGTCTTATTGAGAGATCAGATATTGTCCATTTTAAAGGTGACGATGTACCCTCCAAGGCTTTTCTCCCTGGAATAGTGATACCCGATGACAAACCAATTATTGTTACTGTACATGGGTCAGCTTTCCGCAGAATAAGTAGGGGTGGCTCACCTAAAGTTTCGTGGGGGACTTCTCCCATAGCTGAATATATTGAAGCAAGTGATTTCCGTACCTGTGGAGATCCTGCTATGAATTACCCTGAGTATGATGGTGCCTTCACGCCTGTACCGATTGAGGTGAAAGACACTACATGGAAACCTGACAATAGGATTGTCCATACCCCGTCAACAAGAAGTAAAAAGGGGACAGCTAAATTCTTAGAGGCGTGTAGTACATTAAAGGGCTATGATTTTGAAATTGACCTGATAGAGAATGTAAGCCACGCAGAAGTAATAGAAAGGCGCAAGAACGCGCTATTATTCTTTGACCAATGTGAGGCAGGGTTTTACGGTAACGCAGCGATAGAGGCTATGAATGAAGGAGTCCCTACTGCTTGTGGTATGGCGCCTGAAGCATTTATGTGGGACGAAGGCAAACTGTCTGACTGTCCTGTTATAAATACTGGCAACACCGTTGAATCTATAGCCAAGGCAATTAAGGCATACTTAGATTTATCACTTGAGAAGAAACAGGAAATGTCAATACTGTCAACGCGCTATGTTAAAAAGATTCATTCTTATGAAGCCGTAGGCAAGATGTGGGACAAAATATATAAGGAGGTGTTATGCAAGTAAAACCACAAGGGGCTAGATTGCTTATAGAATTAGAAGGAGATGGAGAATCAATAACCGCTTCGGGTATTGTCATTCCTGCCACGGCAGAACAGGACTTGCCAAAGGTGGGGAAAATAGTCTCTATGGGTGAGATTGAGGGTGATTATGAACTAGGGGGAATTGTATTAATCTCAAAGTTTGCAGGGGAACCTTCACCTGATGGCAACACAATTATTGATGAAAATGATATTTTAGCCAAGATAGAGTAAACAAATAGCTTGCAGAATAAAAACAAGATTGTCTAACTTGTGGCATATAAGGGGCAACTTGCATTAGGAGGATGGTGAAAAATGCAAAAAGTAAAAAGTGCTGGTGTACCTAAAAAGACAGTAACAGGCACATCTTCAAACACGGCGCAGAGTCTTGAGGACTTAGGCGCGACAGTATTAGTATCACAAGCAGGCTCAATTACACCACAGGCTATCTTTGCCGACATTTCAGTAGAAACAAATGCAGTAAGAGTATGCCGTGGTGGTGACGCTACAACTTCTCTAGGTGATTTACTACAGCCAGGGGATTCTGTTCAGTTACAAGGAAACGAAGAGGTTTCTACAGCGACATTTATATCTGCC
>Ga0257119_1001919_pt1 | contig 13354 bp, 13 predicted proteins | sample SI112_200mmetaG_FD_190179 | JGI IMG/M metagenome (GOLD analysis project Ga0257119, IMG submission 190179) | Marine microbial communities from Saanich Inlet, British Columbia, Canada - SI112_200m | ecosystem: Environmental > Aquatic > Marine > Inlet | place: Canada: British Columbia | collected... | reverse complement strand
CTTGAAGGACCAGTAAGTGTCCCCGCATGTATGAGTACGTGGACTCGGACGGGCACACTTACTGGTCCTTCAAGAAGCCGAAGGGTGCCGTAGGTTCGCCCATCCGGTTGTACAACAGCAACCGCAGGGGCACGATTCTCGGGCAGTTTCTCCAGACACTTCGGCGGGATGGTCCTTTTCTGTGGGAGTTGGAGAAGGACGGAACTGATCCCGAAGATGCGGGGTAAGATGTGGGGGTACGGCTTTAGGCCCCACACGAGGAGATAGACATGAGCGACGAGACGACCCTGGAAAACCCGGCAGCGGAGACCCCCGAGACCACCGACGGCATGGCGGAGCCGACCGCCAAGGTGACGCAACTCAACCCGAAGGCTGAAGCGCCGCCCGTCGCAGGCGAGCAGGCAGAGCCCGCGGGTGACGCCCCCGCCGACCCGGACATCCTGGGGAAACTGGACCCCAACGAACTGGCCATCATGACGTCGCTCAACCAGCAGAGCCGTCAGATGGTGTTCCAGATCGGGCAGTCCGAGATCAACAAGCAGCGCCTTCTGGCCCAGTTGGGCCAGTTGGAGCAGCAGAGCCACGGGCAGTCGCAGGCCATCGGCAAGCGTCTGGGCATCCCGGATGGGACGCAGTGGAACGTGACGCCGGACGGCCAGGTACGCAAGATGCAGCAGCCGACGCCGTTCACGCCGCCGCAGCAGAAGGCCCCCGGTAAGAACTAGGGGGCAGGAGGAATGAGTGAGCAACGGGTGGGATCCGGGAGCTACGGACAAGCCAAGGCCGCCGTCGAACGTGACGGTGGTAAGTCCGTTTGTGCCCGGAGTCCTCGACGTCCGGTGGGATGACCCCTCCATTCTGGGAGGGAACACCGTCTACACGGTAGTCGGCGTCAACGTCTACCGTTCGGATGTTTCAGACCGGGGCCCTTACTTCCGCCTCAACAAAGCTCCCGTCGGCGGCACGTTCTACCGTGACCGCACCGAACTGGTCCTAGTCGACCGAGAACCCATCAACTGGGCCAACTCCTGGGTGTTCAAGGGCAACAAGCCCAACGAACTGATGTGGAAGCTCCGCACACAGCACCCGATCTCCAAGATGGAGGACGCCGCCCCGTACCAACAGGTGACGGCAGCCAACGCCCCCACTGACGTGGAGGTGTTCATCAATGGTACGCAGGTGCCTGTTGAGGCTGTGTTTGGCCCTTCCGGCGAGGTGACCCTCGTCAACATCCCGCAGTTCAACGTGGTCACTGAGACGTATGACCCCTCCCTGGCGGCAGCCCTGACGGCTACTGACGTGGTCGAGGTGTCCTACTACACCAAGACCAACCACGTCCGTTCGGGCCTGGGTTCGAAGATCTTCTACCGGGTGACCACGGTCGCTACGGATGCCACCACACTCAGCGGTTACGTTGAGTCCGACCTGGAGCAGTGCGAGCCCGCCAACAACGTCCAAGTCGAACGCATGGACTATATCTGGCGGGAGGCTGTCAGACGGAACCACTGGATCCTCCAGCAAGGCGGGGAGCGGGTGAAGATCTTCATCCGCAAGACCAGCGGCGAGCCCTGTGACTGCACCATCGACCCGCAGCTACGGGATTACAGCCAGCAGCCCTCCAACCGCTGTGAGGTTTGCTACGGGACAGGCTACGTTGGGGGCTACGAGGGCCCCTTTGATACCATCATCGCCCCGGACGACGCTGAGAGGCGGGTCACACAGTCCGAGAGGGGCAGGCACGTAGAGCACACCTACGAAGTGTTCATGGGACCGTCCCCGGTCGTGACCCAGCGGGACTTCATCGTCAAGCAGACAAATGAGCGGTACAGCATCGGACCGTCCCGTCGCCCCACGAACAGAGGGAACCTGCTCCAACAGCACTTCAATATCCGGTACCTCGACGAGGGCGACATCAAGTACAAGGTGCCCATCGATGGCGTCGATACATTGACGTGGCCTGAGACTCGCTACGGCTTCCGTCCCTACCCGTTCCTGTCTGTGGACGGAGAGGGCTACACACCACCTTCCACTGCACCGGACGCCCCGCCCTATCCCGAAGGCCCTGATGCCCAGATCCCGATGGAGACGGACAAGGCTGGTTGGGACAAGAGCAAGGAGCAGCGAGGCCGGACCCCCGTCTGGGAGAACCAGAACGAGTAAGGGGGTGCCATGGCCAAGATGAAAGCCACAGTAGAGGGACGAGTCAGGGGCACCTACGGGAAGCCTTGGTCCCGCATGGCCAACATCCCGGTCACTTCCAAGATGCTCCACACCATCGGCAAGTGCATGGCCAAGGTGTTTGCAGAGGAAGCGGTCAAGGACTTCCAGAAACGGGGCTGGTCGCAGAAGGACCCCTCGGGAGGTGGCCGTCTCAAGGATTCCTTCGGGTACAAGCTCAAGGGCCGTAGCACGGTGGAGATCACTTGCACCTTCTACGGGGTCGCTGAACTGGCCAACGAGGACATCCCGGCACACCCCATGCCGTGGCTCACACAGCACGCCAAGGATGCTCACCCGGCCAAGTACAAGCTCTCACAGGCGGAGCGGGACGCCAAGATGAAGAAGGGCGGTAGGGTGTCACAGGGGACGAGACGTCCCTTGGTGGTCCCGATCCAGACCGGAGGGGGTGTCATTTTCCGTACTGCACCCCTGAAGTTCTCGAATGCGTGGGTCCACCCGGGGATCGCCAAGTTCACCTTCACCCAGCGGGCCGTCCGGCGATCCAAGGAGGAATGTATGAAGGTCCTCCGTGACGCCGTGACGGACTACATGAGGGCGGGAGACCCGACGTCATGAAAGAAGCCCGGATCACATGTAAGACGAGGACGGTGAAGATCGCCGACCTGGACATCGACATGGTCAGAGGCGACGTGATGTTTGTCCCTGCGGAGGCTGCGAGCGGTTCAGCAGATCTGCGGGTTATGCAGGGTGCGGGGGCTGTGGAGGTGTACTACGTCCAGCGGAGCCGAGAAACTCGGCGACGGGTTCTAGCCCCTCCACATGGGCCTCGCATCCCCTTGAAGAAGCGCAAGGCCATCGTGACGGTCAAGAGTCACGAGATCGATGAGGACGCCCTCGCCGACAAGCTGATGGAGCGGCTGATGCCCTTCGTGGGCCAGCGGGCCTCTGAAGAGGTGCTCGAACGGATGCAGGCTACCATGGATGATTCCATGCAGCAGATTCGTCAGGCCCTTCAGGGAACCGGGGGCGCTCGACCAGGTGCGCCCCCCGGTACAGTAAGGGAGGTCGTAGACGCCCCCGAGATTGCCTTTATCCCGAAGGGCATTGTAGGGGCCGTAGAGGGCACCGTCGAAGTACAAGAGGCGGAGTCAGAGGGATCCGGTGGGGTGGATGACGCCGCAGCGGCCTTGAAGGCGGCCCGTAAGCAGAAGAAGGAGACTCCATGAGCGACGATACCAAGAAGACAGCGGTGATTCCGGGCATCGGCCTGGACATCGGCACCATGAACCTCGTGTCCGCCCGCAGAGGCGACAAGGGCATCACGACCAAGCGGATGCGGGACGTGTTCCTGGACCTGCCCACGTCGGCGAAGAAGATGCTCAAGCTCTCCGCCACCAGCTTCGTAGAGCGTGAGGACGACGTGCTGATCCTCGGCGACGCTGCTTTGGAACTGGCCAACGTGTTCGGACAGGAGGCCCGTCGGCCTTTGTCCGCTGGCATCGTGTCGGCGACAGAGTCCGAGAGCCTGGACGTGCTGGGCCTTCTCATCAAGGAGGTCCTGGGACCTCCTGCCGTGCCGGACGAGGTGTGCTACTACTCTGTCCCTGCGGAGCCCATCGACCAGCCGGACAGGGACATCATCTATCACCGGGAGGTGTTCCGCCGCATCGTGACGGAGTGCGGGTACAAGCCCTTCCCGGCCAACGAAGGCATGGGGATCATCTTCGCCGAGACGGCGAAGGAAGGGTTCTCCGGCGTGGCCCTTTCGTTCGGGAGCGGCATGACCAACGTCGCCCTGGCGATCAATACCATCGAGGGCCTGATCTTCTCTGTGGCCCGTGGCGGTGACTGGATCGACCGTGGGGCCGCCAAGTCCGTAGGAGCGACGCAGGCCCGTGCCTGTGCGGCCAAGGAGAAGGGGATCGACCTGACCAAGCCGCAGGACAGGCTGGAAGAGGCCATCGCCCACTACTACCGGGCCCACATCGACTACGTGCTGGACCAGATCGGCCTCCGGTTCAAGTCCATTGAGGGCAAGTTCGACCTGCCCCGTGCGATCCCCGTGATCGTGTCCGGCGGGACGAGCCTCGCTGGTGGGTTCATGGAGTTCTTCACCAAGGTCTTCAATGAGCGGCGCAAGCGGTTCCCCATCGAGGTCAGTGAGATCCGACAGGCGGGCGAGCCCTTGAACGCTGTGGCCCACGGTCTGCTCATCCAGGCGATGCAGGAACACGAGGAGGACTGAGATGAGCACCACCCACGAGGAACTCCGGCACGCCATCATGGAACTGTGGCAGATAGACCTTGAGCCCAAGGCCAAGGCGGACACCTTGCGTTTCCACCTTGGACTGACCCCCAAGGTCGTAGAAGCCTTCGAACTGGCCCTAGACGGGCAGGGCACGGCGCAGGACGTGGTCGACGCCTTGGACGGAGTGACCTGATGAGCAGCAACCCCTTCTACGACCCCGAAGCCGCCCTGAGAGACCTGGAGTTGTTCCACGGGGACAAGATGAACCCGCCCAAGCCGCCCCCGAAGGCGAGGTGGACGGAAGAGATGGAACAGGATTTCCAGGCGTTCCACGGGGACAGGGAGAAGCCGTGTATTTCCAACTGACAGAGGCGAACCCGGTAACGGGGCTATACCTTCCGTTAGCTGGAGATACACCGGAGGCTCTTATGCCGCCCCGCAAGCATGCACTGCTCACAAAAGAGGTTCTGTTAGACCTGTATTTTGACCAGAAGTTCTCGATGCCTCGGATTGCTGAGATGCGGGGTGTTCCATATAGCGTCGTGAGGGCTTCTTTTCGAGCCTGTGGGCTTCGCTGGCGGACCAAGTCGGAAGCACGGGCTGGACGTTCCTGGAATGAGGCCACTAAGGCTAAGATTTCTGCGGCGCATCTCGGGCGTAAGGATTCCCCTGAGACAGCGGCCAAGAAGAGGGCTGCACTAGCCCGGGTGTGTGCATGGACAGTAGGGGTTCCTTACGATGATCCCCGAAGGGTTCGGCAAAGGAAGGCCGTGGCTGATGCCATGCGAAGGCCCGAAGTTCGGGAACGTTGTTCTATTGTGCGGACAAAAATGATCCAGTCCGGGCGCTACTATTCAAGGGGGTACTACCAGTCCCCGAAAGCAGGCCGGGTTTATTACATGTCGGGTTGGGAGCTTCGGCGGTACAAGGAGTTTGATGCAGATCCTTGCGTTGCCTGTTACTCGGTGCAGCCTTGTTCCATCCCTTACTTGTGGGACGGTAGTACCCATCGGTACATCCCGGATGTTTTGGTCGAGTACGTGGATGGGAGCAAGGTATTGGAGGAGATCAAGCCCTTACAGATAGTGGAACGGGATGCTCAAGGTAGCGGTCGGATTGCAGTGAAGTTGCGTGCTGGAGAAACCTTTGCACAACAACAAGGTTGGGGCTGGCGGCTCTTCTCCTATGGGGTTGCCTGATGTATTTTGCCCTCACCGAGGCGATGAAAAGGCGGTTCGTCCTTGAGATGCGCCGCTTCTGGGCCAGTCACCCCAAGTACCGGGACATCGTCGATCACATCCAGGGGAAGTACTCCTTCCGGGAGCGTCCTCAGTACGGGATCATCGTCAAGACGTCCGGCGGCAACAGGGTGGACCTGTCAGCGGACAACTACATCGGCGTCATCAACGCCTACCCGTACCTGGCCAAGGTCGGGGCCTATGCGGGCCTCTCAGTTGAGTGGGTTCGTGAGGACTCCCTGGCCATTCAGAAGAACGGCGGCCTGTTCCCGTCCCTCCCTGGCGTCTACTTCATGGAGATCACAGGGGCCAACGAGTTCTACGTGGACCCGCTCCTGGACGTGTACGCCGAACCCGTAACGATGGTCGACACCATCACGGGGCAACTCCAGAATGCGCCCCTGACAGGCACCCTCCGCCTGTTTGAGATGCCCGCCGCCTATCAGTTGGTCGAGGGCACGAACTACACGCTGACGTTAGACCCCGCAGGCAAGCCTACAGGGGAGATCATCCTGGCGCAGGCCCTGACAGGTGGCCGGACGTTGACCGCCGACTACAGGCACGCTGCGGCCTCTACAGGCCCTCATGAGTTCCACCCTATGTTCGCCAACAACACCGCCATCCCTGGCGTCGTCCTGGCGTTCGGGGAACGGAGCGAGGTGGGGGACAGGTTGGCGGTGGTCATTCAGGACATGAGGCGGCCCGCCTGTTTGGCTTACGGTGGCCAGTGGGAGTTGACCCTCGACTTTGAGGTGATGTCCCGGGACGTATACGCACAGCAGCAGATCGCTGATATGACCGTGATCTACCTGTGGGGGGTCCTACGGGCTGCCATGTCGTCAGAAGGCCTGGAGATGACGGAACTGTCCTTGGGCGGAGAGTCGGAGGAGATCTACGACGACAACGCCGATGACTACTTCTACAACTCGACCTTCAGTCTGACGGTGCGGACCAACTGGGAGATCTACGTTCCCCTCAACATCTTCCTCCGCCAAGCCTCCTTCATGACACTAGAGCAATCACAGGCCGTGGCCGCCATGACGGACGACCAGGTGGCCTCGTTCAACAATAACCTCCGCATGGTGGAGAACTTGGGGCTGCAACGGTTCGGTGATCCGTTCTTCAGCGATAGGTCCTACACCTACGAGGTCATCCGGTGATGTGGCACCCGAACGCCTACATGCGGCCCGGATGTAGCGCCCCATGCGAAGAATATGAGGAGGCAGCCATGCCCCGGTTCGAATTTCAGTGTGAGTGCGGCGTCCGCTTTGAGGAGTCCGCCAAGTCCAAGGAGCACAGCACCCCGAAGCCTTGCCCCGAGTGTGGGACATTGGCTCCCCGCTGGATGCCCGAGGACGTCTCCGGTGTGTTCAACCCTGGCATGGACGGCACCCCCGGACCCCAGAATACAGGGGTCGCCGAGATCGATACGGTGGCCGACCGGGCCATCGGCGAGTCCGCACAGCAGGGCTGGCAGGTCGCCGAAAAGCGGGTGGCGGACAAGCGGGAGATCATGGAAGAGACCGGCGTGGACGGGAAGGACCTATCCAAGAACCCCGACGGGTCCTACGGCGTTCTGAAGCCGGAGGAGCGGGGCGTCCACGACAGGGCACAGGCCATCAATAGTCTGGCTATGAAGCGCCTACAAGAGAGGAGGCAGAGTTCCTCTCCACCGACCGACGAGCGGTGACCCGGGTACGCACGGGCTAGACAGACGGGACGACAGACGGACCACTTACTTGGGCTGACGTTCCGCCCCTTCGAGGGCTGGTCAATGTGGACTGAGAAACCAACGGACACGGTGGTTGAACTGGAACCCGCTCCCGCGGCTTGAAGAGAGGTGCTACATGGCTTTCCCCGGATCCGCTTATGCTCCCCCTGGTGTTTTCACCCAGACAGAGTTCGAGAATCCTCTGGGTGCAGCCCTCCAGACCCTGAAGATCCCGGTCTTCATTGGAGAGGGCAGCGAACTACTCGTCCAGGAGAACCTGGAGGTGGTCCGTGGCTCCTCGTCCACCATCGACCAGCGCAGGGTTGATGAGGACATGACCGGACGGGCCGTTGCCAGCGTGTCCCAGACGGGACAGGTGACGCTCGGCGCTTTCAACGGTGTTCTGGACAAGATCCAGGTCCGACACTACCCCCTCGTGACGGGTGACGGTACGGGCACCACGACGAACAGCCGTGGCGACGTGACCGTGACTCTGGACGGCGAGCCCATCGTTGTCCGGGCAGTGACAGGAGCGACCGGCATCGTGCAGTTGGCGCAGGCCCCACAGCCTGGTCAGCAGGTCCTCTGCACGTACTACTACAACCGCACAGACACCTTGATCACGGACGACCTGTCCGATCAGGTGGACCCCGACCCGGCGGTCGTGCAGGGCCAGTTTGGCCTCTACGACACGGATTCGCCCGGTAGCGTGGGCGGTGGCAGCGGTGTGGCAGAGACGGTTGACCTCCACGGTGACATCACGGACGCCAACGGCGCTGTGATCGTGGAGAACAACAACGTCCTGAACCTGGTGATCGATTCCACGACCTACCCCATCGTCATCCCGCCCCGCAGTGACTACACGATGGCTCAGATCGCTGCGGCGATCACGGCGGCCAACGTAGGCACGCTGACGGCCTCGACGTTCACGAACAACTTTGGGCAGAGCGCCCTGCTCCTGAACGCCGACCACAGCATCGTAGTCAACGAGGGCACGGCCAACGCCCTCCTCGGGCTCCTGACGGGGCAGGCGGACGCACGGGTCGCCACGTTCTACACCTTCCAGGGTCCCATCGTGGACGGCTCCAACGGCGGTGTGACGACGACCGACCCCTCGCACGTCACCGTCAAGGTCAACGGCACGCAGGTGATCCCGACCTCGGTCAGCGGTTCCACCCGCGCCGTGACGCTGCCCCAGGCCCCCATCGCCGGGGCGACTGTGGCCATCACGTACTACTTCAACGCATGGCAGGACACGTTCGACTACCTGGCCAACATCAATGTCCAGGCCGTCACTCAGTGTGGCGACGTGCCGAACGGTTCGGGCTACACGCAGGCCAGCGACTTCATTCTCCAGGACGACAAGATCCTCTGGGGAACGGCGGTTACGGTCGAGAGCGGCGTCAACTCGGTGGGTTCGGAGCGTTTCGACGACACCCAGGTGACCGGCACCCTGATCGACAACCGTACCTTCATGTCCGCCTGCACCGCCGTGACAACCTCGAGCGGCGGCTCCTCCGTGGCAAGCGTCCGGGAGTTCACCCTGCCCTTGAGCCCCACGACGGGTAACGGCAGGAACACGCCTCTCGGGACGAGCCTCTTCCAGACGGTCAGCAACGGGCGCATCGACCTTCCGACCAACCGCCCCGACCTGGTAACCGCCTACTGGGGCTTCGACATGCAGGACGCCCTCGACAGGGGTCCCGTCCAGGTCACGAAGGTCGAGGGCAACGTCATCACGCTGGACGAGAGTGTGCCGGTTGGGGCGACGGTGTTCGCCACGTTCTGGTACAACCAGCTTACGGACAACACCTACACCCTGACCTGTCTGAACCCTGGCCTGTCCGGGGCTGGCACCTACACGGTGGAAGACAGCGGCAGCAACGACGTGTACGGGCCCATCTTCAACACCGGGACGAAGAGTGCGAACCTGATCGGTGTGACCATCGAGTTCCCCTCCGGTTCCGAGTTGAAGCCTGACCTGCGCTACGAGAGCGTGTCCGACGACGACTTTGAAGGCCCGGTCGAGGAGATCGTCACGGTCGAGTTCGGTAGCCGTGTGGCTGGTCCCGCCAAGTACACCGTACCTGGCTACGGCCCCTACGAGTTCATCCCGGCCTTCTCGGACTTCTTCCGGGTTGCGATCCGCAGCACGGACATCTCGAACAGTGCCGGTCTGGACCTGATGGACCCCTCGGGTTGGAACTCGGGCTTCTTCGCCAGCCTCCTGAGCGACGAGATCGATTACACGGGTGGCACCGGAGCCACCGTGGGCCAGTCCTACGACGTGACGGCCTCCGAAGAGTTCATCATCACCACGGACGACGCCGACGTGCCGGTCAAGACGGGCACAGGGACGAACGTGGACATCAGCTTCTTCGCTGACGCCATCAACGAGGCCGCGGCAGGCCACACGGGTACGGCGGCGGCTGGCGGGGTGGCTTCCGTAACCCTTGACCCGCTGTCCCGGTCTGACATCGACGACTTCTACGTGGGCTGGCGGGTGGTCATGGGGCTCGGTGCCGCAGCGGCGGGCGACGCCCTTGCGGTCACCGCCTACAACGGCACCACCGGCGTAGCGACCATGGCAGCCAACTGGTCCGCACCGCCCATCATCACCGACCGCTACACGATCTTCAGGCCGGAGAACAGGGCGAGCCTCCAGACGGCGACCGCCTTCGACGGCCCGGTCGTGATCGTAGCCGACAGCCACGATCAGCTTGTGTTCCGCTACGTGGGCGACGTGTCCGGTCTGGGGGTAGTCAGCACGCTGACCCTGGCCGTGGGCACCTACGACACCCCGAACGCCCTGGCCGCACAGGTGCAGACGCAGATCGACGCAGCCATCGCCGGTTACGCCGCAGCGTTCGCCGGGGCCAACATCGAGTGCATCGCCAACTCGGACGCGAAGCTCGAGTTCCGCATCCAGCCCGCTGGTACGGACAGCGTTGCCTTCCTTCAGTTCCTGGATGCCGACACCGCCGCAGAGGACTTCGCTGTCCTGGCCGGTTTGGACACGGCAGCCGCAGTGTTCGGCGGGCAGGCGACCCTGGTCCACGGCCCCATCGCTCGGACCTACGAAGTGGCAGGGCCGGAGAAGCTGTACGACCGCCTGGTCCTCCGTAACCGGATCCTTCCGGGCTACGGTGGCAGCATGCACCCCGCCAACGTCCTGGAGCAGACGCTCCTGACGGTCAAGAGCGGCAACACCAAGGCCGGTATCAGCACGGGCGACTATGGCACCGCAGGGGCCGTGGCAACCGTCAGGGCCGCCACGGCGGTCGGCACGATGGGCTTCTCGGGCGGTATGGACGCCAACGGTGAGCCCCTGGTCACGTTGTACGACGGGACGGGGACCATCGCCGCCAACGACGAGTTCAGCTTTGAGGTTGACGGTGTGCCGGTCACGGCGGCCTTCACCTCCACCCCTGCGGGCACGGCGACGCCTCTGGGTCCGGCAAGCGGAACGAGCAACGGCTCGATCCTCGACCAGATCATCGACGCCATCGCCGCAGTACCGGGCGCACCGTTCGGGGCCGCCCCCGCAGTGTTCGCCGACTTCCTCGTCCGGCAGGAAGGTGCGGGTATCCGCATCACCTCCCAGCGGTTCGATAGTGCCAGCCGCATCACCATCGGGTCTGGGAGCGCCAACAGCGCCCTCGGGTTCACGGCGGGCGCAGTCAGCCTGCGGGTGCAGCCGACGGCCCGTCTGGTGGCCAGTGCGTTGATGAACAACTACAACACGGGCTCCTTTGCCGATTGGATGGCCTTCACGGCTGGCGGTCTGGCGACTGAGTTCGGTTCCTCGGCCTTGGCCTCTGTGGAGATCGACGCCGCCGGTCAGGAGTACCTCTACATGCAGGACGCCCCGGTCATCGTGGGCAACCTGGGAGCCTCCTCGACGGTTCAGGTTCTGGACACCCTCCAGAGCATCGCCAACGCCCTGCGGTACGACACGGGGCTTGGGGCGGTATCGGGTGCCGGAGCGGTAGGCGAAGCAGCCCTCGACGGCTACTTCGTGATTTCCTCGAACCCCAACGGTTCGGGTTCCGCCAATGACTCGATCCTGAACAATGGGGTCGGACAGGACGGCATCGTAGGTCAGACCTACCGGGACAAGGTGACGGGCCTCACCTTCACCATCCTCCCGAGGGGCTGGAGCACCAACCAGAACGGACCCTGGATCAGCTACCCGACGGCGGCTGCCACGTTCCGCATCGAGTGCTCGAAGACCTTCACCTGTGACGCCAACATCCCGCACAACGCCCTGCCTGGGACGGAGTTGCGGGTGGACAATACGGTCGGCGTGACGGCGGGCGACACCTGCCTGACCAAGACCTACGAGCGTGGCGGCCAAGAGCCCGCCATCGGCGACCTGTACTACGTGACCTACAACTACACGAAGCCCAGCTTCGACACGGCCTTCTACACGAAGATCAGCAGCATTGAGGCGGCCTACGGTGCGGCCACGCCGGACAACCCGGTCAGCCTCGCCGCCTACCTGGCCATCCTCAACGGGGCGGTCCTCGTAGGGGTCAAGCAGGTACAGAAGGAAGAGGGCACGGAGCAGGCCAGCCTCGCCAGCTACGTGGCCGCCATCGAGGAACTGGAGGGCGTCCTGCCAGGTCAGGCCCTGCCGGACATCATCACCCCGCTCAGGGGTGACAGCACCTCGCTGTACCAGATCCTCAAGCGTTCCAACGAGATCATGTCCAGCGTGCGCTACCGCAGCGAGCGGACGAGCATCTTGGGCGTGAGCGCCGGGACTACCCCGGAGCAGGTCGGGGACATGGCGAGGACGCTGGCCTCGACCCGTATGCGGATCGTGTACCCGGACATCGTTGTCCTGACCCTTCAGGATCAGTTCAACAACACCAAGGAGTATCTGATCGACGGGACCTACGTGGCAGCAGCCATGGCGGGTTCGGTTGTGAGCCCCAACGTGGACGTAGCGACCCCGTGGACGGGACGCCGCCTCGTAGGCTTCACGCAGACCGGGCGCAAGCTGGACGCCGTGCAGCAGAACATCGTGGCAACCAAGGGTGTCACGGTCATGGAAGACCGGCCTCCGTACCTCCGGGTACGCCACGGGCTGACGACCAACATGGCCAACATCCTGACCAAGATCCCGACGGTCATTCAGATCGCCGACGAGGTGCAGCGCCAGTCCAGGCAGACCCTGGAGGGCTTCATCGGGATCAAGTTCCTGCCGGGGATCCTGTCCCAGATCGAGGGACGGCTGGCGATGATGATGAAGGCCCTCGTGGCCGCCCAGATCATCAGCGCCTACCAGAACATCAAGGCCAACGTAGCCTCGGACGACCCGACGGTTGCTGAGGTGCAGGCGTACTACGCCCCGGTGTTCCCGCTCCTCTACATCCTCCTGACGTTCCACCTCCGCAGCAGCCTGTAGGACTACGGGCGGCCCCGTCTACGAACGGGACGGGGCCACCTTTTTATAGGAGACCGACATGAACGAGAAAGACCTGATCGCCTCTTGGGGCCCTACCATCAAGACCGCCTCTTCGGCTCCGGTGACCCGCATCCGTAAGGTCATCTTCGAGGAGTTGAAGAAGATCAAGAAGACCGTCCAGACGGGCCTCCCGAAGGGTTCCGTTGTGGAGGACCCGGACTTCGAGGACGGCATCCTCACCGTTGAGGTCGAGGTGAAGGGTGGGGACGGGATCGATCAGAACGCTGTGAAGCGGTTGGTCGGAAACCTCGTCGGAGGTAACCCTTCCAAGGTGACCCCGTTCAAGGATCTTGCCTCCAAGGGGAACATCCGCATCCAGTGCGAGTGGAAGTAGGACATAGGAAACCGACATGGACCAGAAAGACCTGATCGCCTCTTGGGGTCCGATGACGAGGATGGCGGGCAAGAAGAGCCCCCTTGTCAGGTTGAATGCGGCCAAAAGAGAGGCTGCGAAGCTCGTGGGTGATGCACACAACGCCATCCGCACGGATGCCCTGCGGGTT
>Ga0257119_1001869_pt1 | contig 13641 bp, 14 predicted proteins | sample SI112_200mmetaG_FD_190179 | JGI IMG/M metagenome (GOLD analysis project Ga0257119, IMG submission 190179) | Marine microbial communities from Saanich Inlet, British Columbia, Canada - SI112_200m | ecosystem: Environmental > Aquatic > Marine > Inlet | place: Canada: British Columbia | collected... | reverse complement strand
TAGATGGACTACTGAGTCATCTTTCAATGATATTATTTTTCAGGATGATTAATCATGAAGCGTAAATTTAATATAGTTTGGTTAACCGGAATGTCAGGTTCAGGGAAGTCAACACTTGCAGAGCACATAAAAGATACTTATCAGAAAGAAGGCTATAGTGTTCGCATAATAGATGGCGATGATATTAGAGACAAGGATGTGGACAAGTTAGGTTTTGGTCGTAAAGATGTCGAAGTAAACAATCTCAGAATTGCAAAATTAAGTCTTGAATTAAAAGATAGTGGATTTGATTTGATACTTGTTCCTGTTATAAGTCCATATGATGATATTCGCAAGAGGACTAGATCCCTGCTAGAGCAATATTATCATCTAATTTATGTAGAGGCTGATATTGATAGCTTAAAAAAACGAGATACCAAAGGTTTATATAAAGCTGCTGACCAAGGCATAATTAATGATCTTATTGGGTATTCTGAAATTAATCCATATGATGAGCCAAGTGATGCTGATTTTGTTATTAATACTAACAATGGCACTTCGCTAGATGATTCTAAAAAATTGTTATTAGATTTTATAAAAAATATTACTGTTTAATGGATATTGCTTATGCACTACGATGTTTTTAACGGTGATGCGGATGGTATATGTTCATTACTCCAACTAAGACTTTCTAACCCAAAAAATAGCAAACTAATCACTGGTGTAAAGAGAGATATCTCTTTATTGAAAAAAATCAGTCCAATTAAGCAAGATAGTGTAACAGTTCTTGATATTTCAATGAAAAAGAACTACCAAGAGGTGGTTGATTTTTTGGAATTAGGGGTGGAGGTTTTTTATGCAGACCACCATCAAAGTGGTGATTTGTTGACGCATAAAAATTTTAGATCTTATATAAATGAGTCATCAAGTATTTGTACCAGTTTAATTATTAATGAATATTTAAGTGGCAAATATCAGGAATGGGCTATTGTTGGCGCTTATGGTGACGGCATGGATAAATCTGCAAGAATTATTGCTAATAAGGCTGATTTATCAAAAGACAATAGAGAGCAATTAAGGTTATTGGGTGAGTGTATCAACTATAATAGTTATGGCACAAGTGAGACGGATTTATTATATCACCCCTCTTTACTCTATAAACTCCTTAAGCGTAATTACAATCCTTTTGATTTTATTAGTAACGAGGCAAGTGTTTATAATAGGCTTTTAAATAGTTACCGTTTAGACACAAGTAAAGCTAAAGCTATATTGCCAGAAATAGAAGATAATAATGTTTCGATAATTATTTTGCCTGATAAACCATGGTCAAGAAGAGTTATTGGGGTGTATGCAAATATGCTAATGTATGGTAATAAAGATCGCGCTCATGCATTAATGATTTTAAATAAAAATAGAGGTTATTTGGTGGGTGTTAGGGCGCCATATAACAATAGGGCTGGTGCTGATATTTTGTGTTCTATGTTTGGCGGTGGTGGTAGAAAAGGGGCTGGTGGAATTAATAATTTGCCAAAAAAAGAAAAAGATTGTTTTATTAAAATGTTTATAAAACAATTTAATGTCAATGTTTGAACTGATACTAGAATTTTAGGTTAATTTAACTACACTCTTAGAATATAGAATAAAAATTTAGGAAATATTAAGGATTAAAATGTCAGTCTATATTATTGCAGAAATTGGCCAGGCTCATGAGGGGAGTTTGGGAATCGCACATTCGTATATTGATGCACTTGCAAAGACTGGAGTAGATGCTATTAAGTGGCAAACACATATTGCCCAAGCTGAAAGCAGTATTTATGAGCCCTTTAGAGTTAAATTTTCGTATGAAGATAAATCTCGTTATGATTATTGGAAAAGGATGGAATTCTCAAAATCTCAGTGGGTTGACTTAAAGAAGCATTGTGATAATGTTGGTTTAGAATTTATATCTTCACCTTTTAGTAATGCCGCTGTTGATTTGTTAGAGGAAGTTGGTGTTAATCGCTATAAAATTGGATCTGGCGAAGTCGGGAATTTATTATTGCTTGAGAGGGTTGCGAGAACAGGCAAGCCTACAATTATATCATCTGGTATGAGCTCTTTCGAAGAGCTTGATCAAGCAGTGAATTTTTTATCATCTAGAGTAGAAGTTAGTGTGATGCAATGTTTTACATCTTATCCTACAAATCCGGAGCAATGGGGGTTGAATCTAATTCCTGAATTAAAAGAAAGATATCAAACCCCTGTTGGATTTAGCGATCACTCTGGAGATATTTCTGCATGTACTGCCGCTGCAGCCCTTGGAGCAGATATGCTTGAATTTCATGTTGTATTTGATAAAAGAATGTTTGGACCAGATTCAGTCGCTTCACTGACTATTGATGAGGTTTCACAGTTAGTTTTTAGTGTAAATAAAATTAAATTATCATTACAATCACCTGTTCAAAAAAATGTTCCAGAAAACTTGGTTAGAGTAAAAAAAATGTTTGGAAAAAGTTTGGCTGTTAATAAGGACTTGGTTAAGGGTCATGTAATTACATTTGAAGACTTGGATGCGAAAAAACCTAGTGAAAAAGGAATAGGTGCAGATAAATTTGCATCTGTAATAGGGATGAGCCTAATGCATGATATGGATGCGTGGTCATTTATAAATGAGACGGATATTAATGAGTAAAAGAAAAATATGTGTAGTTGTTGCGAGTCGTGCAAATTATGGACGAGTTAAATCCCTAATGGTAGCAATAAAAAACAACCCTGATTTAGAGTTACAGTTAATTGTAGGTGCATCTATTATGCTTCATCGTTTTGGTAGGGCGCTAGATATAATCAGACAAGATGGCTTTACACCCGATAGAAAACTATACTATATAGTTGAAGGTGAAACATTGACAACACAAGCAAAGTCAACAGGCTTGGGAATTATTGAATTGTCTACTGCATTTTCAGATTTAGATCCAGATATGGTGGTAACAGTAGCTGATAGATTTGAAACAATGGCTACTGCAATTTCAGCATCTTACTTGAATATTCCACTAGTCCATATCCAAGGGGGTGAGATCAGTGGCAATATTGACGAAAAGGTAAGACATGCAATTACAAAACTATCAGATATTCATTTCCCGTCTACAGAAAGATCAAGAGAAAGATTGGTAAAAATGGGTGAAATGCCTGAGTATATTTTCAATTTTGGTTGTCCTGGCATGGATACTTTGGTTACAACTGATTTATCTATCGATAATGCGACTATGAGACAATATACAGGGGTTGGTGCTAAAATTAATTGGAAAACCCCCTATATTTTGATGGTACAACACCCTGTTACGACTAGTTATGGGGAGGGCGCAGAGCAGGTTAGGGCCACACTTTCTTCATTACAAAAACTAAAAGATTATCAAAAAGTGGTTTTTTGGCCAAATATTGACGCTGGGACTGACGATGTTTCAAAAGAGATTAGAATTTTTAGAGAAAATAACCAACAATCCAACTTTCATTTTATTAAGAACTTTTCCCCTGAAGACTATGCTAAAGTTTTAAATAATGCTAATTGTGTTGTTGGAAATTCATCATCATTCATTCGTGAAGGTTCATTCCTAGGCGTGCCAGCAGTATTAGTTGGAAATCGGCAACAAGGTAGGGAATGTGGAGAGAATATAATCATCTCGGATTATAGTGAAGATAGTATTTATCAAAAAATACAATTACAGTTGAAAAATGGTAGATATGCAGGAAGTAATTTATTTGGTATAGGGGAATCGGGAGTACAGATAGCCAATACATTGGTAAATATCAATTTAAATATTAACAAAAGAATGACGTATTAGGAGTTTACAATGGAAAATTGCCCTGTTTGTAATAATAATGAATTGAATACAATCTATACCGGAAAGATAAGAAATGGATCATTCGGGAAGATGACAGATAGTAACCATTTAGTCTTTCAATGTACTAATTGCCAGGTTCGATTTTTAGGCGAATTTATGGATCCAAGTTTTTATATTAGTAGTGACTATAGAGAGAGCTATAATAACTCATCAAGTGTTAGTGTATATCATCAGCTGCACGATAATAATGATAATGAAAAAATTTGTAAAATTGGGCTTCAGAATTTAAGAGGGAAAAGTATAGTAGATTTTGGTGCCGCTGCCGGTACTTTTTTAGATGTTACAAGTTCAGTTGCTAAAAGGACATACGCAGTAGAGCCTGCAAGTTTTTTTCATGAAAGTTTATCTCTTAAGCACACTGTATATTCTTATGGTGCAGACTTTGTAAGTAGCCATGAAAGAGCGGATATTGCAACTTCATTTGATGTTTTAGAGCATGTAGAAAACCCTTTAGAGTTTCTACAAGATATCTATTCTTCATTGAATAGTGGAGGCACAATGTATTTAATGACACCTAATTATGATGATATTTTAAATGACGTATCAAAGGATAATTTTCAAATTTTTAATTATAGGACAGTGCATTGTTATTATTTCTGCAAGACGTCAATTGAAAATATCTTGAAATTAGCGGGCTTTAATAATTTCAAGGTTGATTTTCATCATAAATATGATATTTCAAATATGCTTTTTTGGATGAAAGATGGAAAGCCAACTGGGAAAAATAAATATGATTTTTTTGATGATGACTTTAATAGTTTCTATAGAAATTATTTAATTAAAAACGGTAAGGCAAGTCATTTGTGGATTACTGCTGTAAAATGAAAATTTTAACAATTGTGCCTGCAAGGTGTGGTTCTAAAGGAATAAAAAATAAAAATATAATCGATGTTTGTTCCAAGCCTCTAATAGCGTATTCTATTGAGCAAGGTTTAGCGTTAAAAGAATTAAATTTAGTTGACAAGGTGATTGTTTCGACTGATTGTCAAGACATAGCCAATGTGGCAATAAGGTATGGAGCAGATGTGCCTTTCCTGCGGCCAAAAGACATAGCCAATGACAGGGCTAAATCAATTGATTTTTATCTTCATGCTATTGAATTTTTTGAACAAAAGAGTGTTTTTTTTGATGCAATCCTACTGCTTCAACCAACCTCTCCAATGAGAAGGATTGAAACACTAATAGATGCTATTAAGATTTTCAAAAGCACAAAAAAAGATAGTCTAATCAGTGTTTATAAAGAAGACTACATTAACGAATTAGTGATGTATACAACCTCAGATGGTAAAAAACTGATACCATTAAACAATGACCATAATAAAGGCGTAAGACGTCAGGAACACAAACATGTTCTAGTACGGAATGGAGCAATTTATCTTTCAAAGATTCATTATCTTAAAAGCAATAAAAGAATTATTTCAGACAATCCGTTATTCATTAAAATGAGAAAAAATGATTCAATTAATATTGATACAGTAGATGATTTGGAATTAGTAAGGAAATTGCTTTGCAAATAGGAATATTAGAGCCAAAAGATTTTTCACAAATGGCGTTGAAAAACTTATCCAACATGGGTGTTGTTGAGAAATATAATAATGAAAATTTAGATAAATTTTTATTTAACAAAGAAGTTTTATTTATAAGATTGGCCCATCTCATAGATAAAGATTTTTTAAACAAATTGAGTAAAATAAAATATATATGCACCCCAACTACTGGGCTAAACCATATTGATATAGAGGAATGTGACAAAAGAAAAATAAAGGTTATATCTCTCAAGGGTGAGTATGATTTCTTGACAACTATTAGGGCCACCCCAGAGCATACTTTTGGATTGGTATTGTCACTATTAAGAAATTATAAAAAGGCATTTTTATCGAATTTTAATTATCATTGGGATAGGGAAAGGTGTAAAGGGTTTGAACTTTATGGAAGTAGCGTCGGAATCATAGGATTCGGCAGAGTAGGGAAAATACTGTCAAAATATTTTAACGCCTTTAATGCAAAAATATTTTTTTTTGACGTAAATGACTCGATACAAGAAACAGATATAGCTTCTAAATTAAGAAGTGTTGAAGAGCTTATAGAGAAGAGCGATATAGTGATATTATCAGCTTCATATGATAAAAATAATGATAGCTTTTTTAACAAGAGCTATATTGACCTCCTTAAAAATAAATATTTTATAAATACAGCAAGAGGAGAACTCATAAATGAAGAGTATCTTTTAAAAAAAATAAAAGAAAATTTTTTCAAGGGTGTGGCATTAGATGTTATTCGAAATGAACAGGTGGAGAATAACCTGGAAGAGTTGGTTCGCTTGACAGGTGAAAAAAACCTAATTATTACACCACACATATCTGGAGCAACTTTTAATTCAATGCATAGAACGGAAGAATTTATAGTAGACAAGTTAGGTAATAATTTAAAATAGTCTTTATATTTACAAAAACCACCATATCAACAATAAAAAATATGTTAAAAAATACAAAAGTAGCTTTAATTACTGGGATTACCGGCCAAGATGGAGCGTATCTTGCTGAATTTCTTTTAAAAAAAGGGTATCAGGTTCATGGCATTAAACGTCGTTCTTCATCATTCAATACAGATCGTATTGATCATCTTTATCAAGACCCTCACGAAACTGATAAAAAATTCGTACTGCATTATGGTGACTTGGCAGATTCTATGAGTTTGGTGCGCATCATTCAAGAGATACAACCTGATGAAATCTATAATTTGGGCGCACAATCACACGTTGCCGTATCATTCGAAACCCCAGAATACACAGCAGATACAGTCGGCTTAGGCGCTTTGCGTATTCTGGATGCGATTCGCATCTTAAACTTAGAGAAAAAGACTCGCTACTACCAGGCCTCTACCTCAGAGCTTTATGGTGAGGTTAGAGAAACACCTCAAAATGAAGAGACACCATTTTATCCAAGAAGCCCTTATGCGGCTGCAAAATTATATGCCTATTGGATAACAATAAATTATCGTGAGGCGTATGGTATGTATGCTTGTAATGGTATACTTTTTAACCATGAAAGTCCTATTCGTGGAGAGACATTCGTAACTAGGAAGATTACTAGAGCGCTAGCTCGTATATCACTAGGTCTTCAAGATACGGTTTATCTTGGAAATTTGGATTCTAAGCGTGACTGGGGCCATGCAAAAGATTATGTTGAAATGCAATGGCTTATGCTGCAGCAAGATGAGCCAGATGACTTTTGTATTGCTACGGGTATTCAATACTCTGTACGTGATTTCGTAAATTTTGCTTGGGGCTATCTAGATAAAAAGATTTTTTGGGAGGGTGAACACATAAATGAAAAAGGTTATGATGTTGAAACTGGAAAATTAATAGTAGCAGTTGACTCTAGATATTTTAGACCAACAGAGGTAAAAACTTTACTTGGAGATTCATCTAAGGCCAAAGAAAAGCTTGGGTGGGAGACGAAAATTACTTTTGAGGAAATGGTGTGCGAAATGATGGAAAATGATATTAATATTGCCAAGCGTGATACTTTAGTTAAAAAACATGGATTTAAAGCGCCGAACTGTCTTGAATGAGAAGGGTTGTGCTAAAATTTAAAGCAATTAATGAAAAAATATGTTGAATTTACACATAAAAGAAAATGGATAAAAAAATGACAAGGCATATATTATTATGGTGTTCACCAGGTTTTTCTGAAGTGGATGTATGGATCCCCGTTATTAAAAAACTTAAAGAAAAGGGAAATATAAAAATTGATTTTATATTTCCAGAGCCATCCTCTTTATTGCTTGAAGATACAAGTAGTGATTTATTTAATATTGCCGAACAATTTTCAGATGACTGTATTTATAAAGGGTGTTCTGATCGCTGGTTTATAGCCTCCACGTTAACTGAAGCGCGCTCTGGTATAAAATTTACTAAAACTTATGCCAGAATACAAAGCCTTTCTGCTAGATTGACAAAGGGAAAAATGTCAAAGTTTTTTCTTCTAAAAGTAATTGGAAAGTATCTTTTAATAGTGTCTAAATATCTTATTCGGATAAAAGAGAACTTGGAAAAGAACACTTTGAATAACTGGGATTTATTAAATAATATAGATGGCATTTTATGCGATTTTACTAAAGAAAATAAGTCGGGAAATAAGAAGTTAAAACATAAGTTTAAAGATGTTCAGAAATTTTCTATGTTTCATGGTGCAACGCCACACTGGGAAAGAACTCTTAAATGTGATTTTTATGTCAAAGAGAGGCCGGATGTTGCTGTATACAGTATGTCAGATTTAGAGACTAATGGGTATAAAAAGTGTTTTGGAGTCTTAGAAAAAAATATAGTAACTGTCGGAGTTCCAAAACATGACAATGATTGGATTGAGTTCCTTATTAATAGGCCACAATCTGCTAATAAAATTGAATTTGATTCATTTGTTTTTTTAATTGCAAGACCTGCATCACCTTACAATACAGTAGAAAGAAAGAGAAAAGCATTAAGAAATATTTATAATGTAATTTGTATCAAACATGGGTTAAAATTAGTCGTAAAAAAACACCCGAAAGAATCACTTAGTGGTGTTGATGGAGAGATATATGCGGAAGTATTAGGTTTGGAAAATTATGGAAAGACCTGGGTGTATTCTAATTGTCATGCATTTGTTTTAGGAAAAAAAGCAATTTTCTCTGTATCATTTTATTCTGGAATTGCAGTAGACTTGTTAGCGATTAACAAGCCTACAATAGAATATCTTGACTTATCTAATTTGGATTTATATGACAACAATAACTCATTAAGAGATAAACATGGAGAGCCCGTCTTTGAATACAGATATTTAAATTTAGTTCTCGGAACAAGCTCCAATAGTGGGCTTGAAAAGCATGTTGATTCTCTTTTAAATCAACATAAAGAAACTGTTTCATTGTTACGCTCAAAGTATGAGGAGTATTTTAAATTATCTAAATGTGCATCAGAAATTGTAGCTGAAGATATTTGCAATAGGTTAAGAAAAATTTGAGTTGAATGATTTCAAGAAAGGCACACACTTGTAAAATTACAGAATTGAACGGTGTCTGGTATAAATTTAAACTAAAAAATTGTTATTAGTTTATAGTTTTAAAGATCGCCTCAATGGGGTAGAAATGAGAGTACGGGGTATTTTTTTAGTGAAAAAATACTTATTTTAATTAATGAATTGTTGAGATTTATATGAATAGAATTGATGAAATTTTTAGTAATAGTGCCAATATTAAAGAATTTTCTAAATCATATTTTAAATATTTATCATTTATTTTGCAAAATATTTCCACAATTGAAGTGGAAAATTTTATCAAAGTTCTTCTTAATGCAAGAGAAAAAAGCTCTACAGTTTATTTTATTGGAAATGGAGGGAGTGCTTCCACAGCAAGTCACTTTGCTAATGATATTGCTATTGGCACAAGAGAATATATAAAACCTTTTAAAGCTGTTAGTTTATGTGACAACCAAGCAATTATTACAGCAATTGGGAATGACGATGGCTTTAATAAAATTTTTAGTCAACAGTTAGAAGTGTTACTAAAAAAAGACGATGTTGTGGTTGCAATATCTGCATCAGGCAATTCACTAAATTTATTAAGTGCGTTTGATGTGGCAAAGAGAAAAGGGTCTATCACAGTTGGCATATCTGCATTTGATGGTGGAGAGTTAAAGAAAAAATCTGATATTTCAGTTCATGTGCCTACAGGTAAAGGTGAATATGGGCCTGCAGAAGACGCTCATATGGTGCTAGATCATTTGGTGTCAAACTACCTTATGCGTTTTGTTAGAAATTAATTAACATGCCTCAATTAAAGTATCGTGCAGTTGTAACTGGAGCCACTAGAGGTATTGGTTTTGCAATTGCAGAACGATTAGTAAAGGATGGTTTAGAAGTTATTACCACTGGAACCGAAAAGGATGCGAATCACCCCGATGGCGCAAGCTATTATCACGTAGATTTTTTAATCGATGAATCGATTAATAGCTTTATTGCTTTTTTAAAGGATCAGCGAATTGATATACTGATAAACAATGCAGGAATCAATAAAATTGGTGAATTTGCTTTAATTGATATTGAAGATTTTGATCAAATTTTGCGAGTTAATCTACGGGCTCCATTCCAATTGTGTCAAGCCGTTATTCCCAACATGAAAAATAATAATTGGGGGAGGATTGTAAATTTAACTTCTATTTTTGGAAATATTACAAAAGAATATCGCGCGTCATACTCTTCAAGTAAGTTTGGCCTTGATGGTATGACTGCAGCGCTTTCAGCTGAAGTATCAGAATTTGGAATTCTTGCAAACAGTGTAGGCCCTGGATTTATCGATACAGATTTAACAAGAAGTGTATTGGGCGACAAAGGTATTTCTAAAATACAAAAAGGCATACCGATGAAGCGCTTGGGGCGAGTAGATGAGATTGCATCATTAGTGAGTTGGTTAGTGAGCGAGGAAAATACTTATATTTCCGGTCAAAATTTAATGATTGATGGAGGGTTTTCCCGTGTCTGATCAAATTACGATACAATCTCATAAAGGTGAGTATTCTGCTAGTTTTGTTCGTGGAGGAATGGATCTATTAAATAAAAATCCAATAGAAGACGCTATTTATATAGTTGATCAAAATATTGCCCAACTATATGGGGGTCGCCTTAAAAACATCCTCAACTCTAGAGTGTTAACTATTGAAGCTAGTGAAGAGAATAAATCTTTAAGTTGTTTTCCAGATTATATTGAGGCGCTAGTTAAGCTAAATGTTAGAAGAGGGCAAGTGTTGGTTGCTATTGGTGGTGGTATTATTCAAGATATTACTTGTTTTTTAGCTACAACAATGATGCGTGGGTTGCCGTGGGTATTCTATCCGACAACATTATTGGCACAATCAGACTCCTGTATTGGCTCTAAATCTTCCATTAACTCTGGAGATATAAAAAATATTTTAGGTACCTTTTCCCCGCCAAAAAACATTGTCGTAGATGTTGATTTTTTACAAACATTGAAGAAAAAAGAAATCTACTCTGGCATTGGAGAAATGATTAAAGTGCACGCAATTGACTCACCTGAGAGTTTTAACAAAATAGCAGACTCATACGAGGAGATAGTGGTCAATTTTGATATTATGGAAGGGTTTATTTATAACTCTTTATTGATGAAAAAAAAATTAATAGAAATAGATGAATTTGATATGGGGCCACGTAATGTAATGAACTATGGGCATAGTTTTGGACATGCAATTGAAACCGCAACAAATTATAAAATACCTCATGGTATAGCAGTTACTATTGGTATGGACATTGCAAATTATTATGCAGCAAAGGTTGGAGTGTCAACACAGGAGCATTTTAAACGCATGCACCCTGTAATGGATAAAAATTGCACTTCTTATCGCCATGTCAAGATTGATACGCAGCTACTTATATCTGCTTTGGAAAAAGATAAAAAAAATAGCGCTACACAACTGCGTTTGATTTTGCCTGATCAGAATGGAAAGATTTCGATAGGCTTGTATGATAGTAATAAAGCACTAACTGACACTATTAATGAATATTTTTCTAAATACAGTAAGGTGACTTAATTATGAGATCATTAGTAATTGCATCACGCTCATTTTCAAAACACCCAGTATTAAGAAAAGAGATATTAAAGCGTTATCCGAATGCCAAGTTTAATGACGAGGGCTTATCATTGAATGGTGAGAGTCTGATAGAGTTTTTAGATGGACATGAAATGGCAATTACTGCTTTAGAAAAAATTGATGATTCAATCCTTAAACTACTACCAAATTTAAAAGTAATTGGCAAATATGGCGTAGGCCTGGATATGATTGATCTTCATGCCATGAAAAGGCATGGCGTAAATTTAGGATGGACTGGAGGTGTAAACAAAAGGTCGGTATCAGAGTTGGTAATTTCTTATTCTATAGCTTTATTGCACCGAACAATATTTGCTAATGCCGAAGTAAGAAAGGGGAAGTGGTATCAAGTTAAAGGTCGACAATTATCAGATTGTACTGTAGGGATTATTGGCTGTGGGCATGTAGGTAAGGATTTAGTTGAGCTACTACAACCATTTAACTGTAAAATTTTAGCCAATGATGTTTTAGACTTTAAGGATTTTTATAAAAAGTATGAGGTTACCTCTGTAGGACTGGAAGAATTGATTCGAAAATCTGATATAGTAACGCTCCATCTGCCGTTAAATAAATCCACTCGGAATATACTTAATAGTGATAAGCTCAGTCTTCTAAAAGATGATGCCGTCTTGATAAACCTAGCTAGAGGTGGTTTAATTGATGAAGTTGCGTTAAAGGAATTGCTGAATAACAATAAAATTACTGGTGCAGCACTTGATGTCTTCGAAGTTGAGCCTCCAGTCGATCCAAGCTTTGCGACTATGGATAATGTGTTAATTACACCCCATATTGGCGGCAGCACAGAGGAGGCAATACTTGCTATGGGTATGGCTGCAATTGAAGGGCTTGAAAACTCAGAAGACCCATTGAATTTCTTATAAATTGCAAAAAAATGAATAAAGTAAAATTTGGCATAGCTGGTTACGGCAAGATGGGAAAAATTAGAGAAGAGTCTATATTAAACTCTTCCGATGCAAAACTTATATCTATATATGAAATATCAGAACATTCTCATAATGACAAAGGTATAGTTCTGTGTAATTCTTTTGATGAGTTGCTAGCGACAGATATTGATGCAGTCATAGTGTCTGCTTATGTCTCAGTTGCAGCAGATTATGTTATAAGAGCATTAAGTAGAGGAAAGCATGTTTTTTGTGAAAAACCTCCTTCGATGACAGCTAAAGAGATGGAAAAAGTAATCGAAATTGAAAAAAAAATGGGCAAGGTGCTTAAATACGGATTTAACCATAGATTTCATTATTCAGTAATGGAGGCAAAGAAAGTCATCAATGATGGCGGCATGGGGAAAATGCTATGGATGCGCGGAGCATATGGAAAAGCTGGCAGTATAGATTTTAGTGATAACTGGAGAAATTATAGAAAATATTCTGGCGGCGGAATCCTATTGGATCAAGGAATACACATGCTTGATCTTTTTAGATATTTTGCCGATGATGAATTTGAGTGTTTAAGTTCGTACCTGACAACGTCATTCTGGGACATAGAATGTGAAGACAATGCATTTTTAACTTTAAAGTCTGATAGTGACGTTATTGCTACATTACACTCTTCAGCTACACAATGGAAACATAAATTCCTTTTAGAAATGGCATTTGAAAATGGATATATTAATTTAGATGGAATTTTATCCTCTACTAGAAGTTATGCCCCAGAGACAATGATTATCGGTAAACGTGAGTTTAAAGATGTAACTTTTGCAATGGGTAAGCCAAAGGAATCAATTACATATTATGAATATGACAAGTCATGGGACCTAGAACTAGAAGAATTCATTGATGCTATTAATGGTAGATCTACTATAAAAAATGGTACAAGTAAGGATGCATTAGAGATAATGAGATTAACTGATTTTATTTATAAAATTTCTCAAATTAAAAATACACCAAATGATGAATAAAATAGTATTAAGTTTTAATAAAGAACCCAAGAATTCAATATTTAATAATTATCAAATGAATTTATAGGAGTTTCAATTGAAAATAGTAGGAATGGTCCCCGCTCGATTAGGAAGTACACGAGTAAAAAATAAAAACTTAAGGTTAATTGATGGGAAACCCCTGATTCAATATATTGTTGATGCGGCAGTTGGATCAACGATGATTGACGAAATTTATATCAATTCTG
>Ga0257119_1001863_pt1 | contig 13677 bp, 15 predicted proteins | sample SI112_200mmetaG_FD_190179 | JGI IMG/M metagenome (GOLD analysis project Ga0257119, IMG submission 190179) | Marine microbial communities from Saanich Inlet, British Columbia, Canada - SI112_200m | ecosystem: Environmental > Aquatic > Marine > Inlet | place: Canada: British Columbia | collected... | reverse complement strand
AAAAATATCCCGCTTGAGAAAATTATGCTTAGAGGTGGCTGGAAATCAGAAACTAGTGCAATGAGATATCTTCAAAGTTGGAATGATAGCAACTGGTTGGTTATTAATTGACTATAGAAAATCAATAGCCTAATTTAGCATTATTGCCATCTTTATTAGTGACTTACCCCATCTCGGCTAATAACCTTCAAAAAAGTCATCCAAAGTATTTTCATATCAAACCAAAAGGATTGTCGATTTAGATACTCTACATCTAATGCCACTTTATCAGGAATTGATAATTCATCTCTGCCATTAACTTGCGCCCAGCCTGTGATACCGGGCAATAATTTATCCACGCCTTTTTCAGTGCGTAGAGTAATTAAATCTTCTTGATTAAATAACGCAGGACGTGGCCCTACAAAGCTCATATCACCCTTTAAAACTGAAAACAATTGTGGAAGCTCATCCAAGCTAGAACGACGCAAAAAACTACCAATAGGAGATAAATACACACCTGGATTATCTAATAGGTGTGTTGCTACAGCAGGAGTGTCTGACAACATTGATCTAAACTTTGGCATCTTGAATATTTTATTATTTTTGCCAACTCTATCAGACCAATATAAAGCTGAGCCTTTAGATGATAAGCGAACAGCGATAGAAATTAATAACATAGGAGCTACTAAAAACACAAGAATCAAAACACCTAATAATAAATCAAAAATCCGTTTCATTTATATCCTTTAATAATTTTTTAGCTCTTGGGTTTAACCTTGAAGTGCATAATTCAATCCAAATTTTTTCTTAAAAAATTCTTCTTGAGGAGTCATGTAGTCCAGTGTTTTTCTAAGCCTTCTGTTGAGAATAAATTTAACACTATTTACTATCTTACCTGTAATCCCTTTAAAGCCACCCCCCCTCTTGAAAACAAGCCATTTACACCCCAAGGGCACTTCCTCGCTTTACTTGTAACCTTGCCTAGTAGGTTTAAAAATAGCTTTATTGCAGGTTAGCCCCACGCTTTTAATTGTGCACTTCAAAGTTTAATCTAGGTGATTTTTCAGTGAAAAAATTATTCAAAAATTGCACAGAAAATTGTCTTATTTTTACCTATTTCTGTCCAAAGGCTGGGTTTCACCTTATGATGTAGCTAGATTGAAAGATGAACATTTTAAAAACTGATTTTTTGCCCAAGACTTATACCCTAATAATGCCGTCTAACAAAACCAAAAATAAACTGGCGTAAACGACTAGCCACCTTACTTGCTACAAACCACACTTTTGAAAAATAGATTTCATTTTTTCTCAGAGCGGCGAAAATCTCCTGATTTTGTTCTATAATACTTTTCCAACTTTGGTTGCTAGCCCCGCCAAGACGCATTCGTACCAACACATGGGGAATATAAACCACATTCAGCTGTCCCCGCTCGAGATAACGCAACATGAATTCCATATCAGCCGCCAGCTTATATGATTGATCAAATAACCCTAGGCGTTCAATCGCCGACTTACGTACATAAAACGTGGGGTGAGCTGGGCACCAACCCTTTGCAAAGTCACCCTTTAAAAAAGACTTTGACTTCCAATATCGCACGATACGGCTGTTATCTTGAGTTACATAAACCAAGTCTGCATAGATAGCATCTACTTTTGGATCTTTAAAAGCGTTAGCAACTTTTGCCAGCACCTTAGTATCTGCATAAATGTCATCAGAATTCAAAAAACCAATAATATCCCCCATTGCTTTTGATATCCCTTTATTCATTGCATCATAGATACCTTTGTCAGGCTCAGAAAACAAGGATATATTTGAGTTAGAATAGCTAAGAACCATTTCAACAGTTTTATCTTTAGATGCCCCATCAATTACTATATGCTCAACATCAGCGTGGGTTTGCATGCCCACAGAATCTAGAGTGTCGCCGATCGTTTTGGCGCTGTTGTATGCTACAGTAATTACGCTAATTTTCATATGTATGATTTGAGATAGAGAAGGAGTTTAAAAATGAGTTATAGGCCTTTAATAACGAGATTATTGATCTAAATATATATTTCTAGTCTTTTGATAAGTTTGCAACCAATCGAATTCCGCTGCCCGCTCAATTCCAGCGCCAATAGCTTCTTTACGTACTGCAACAGAATATAAAGCATCTAATGCACTCGAGTAGGAATCACTACTTTGGTTATCGGCATAATAAACAGCAGATCCTCCAACTTCTGGAAATGAAGACAATGCTGCAGCGACAACAGGGCATCCACATGCCATAGCCTCCAAAATAGGCAATCCAAAACCTTCATAATCTGATGGGAAAATAAATGCAAATGCAGAAGAATACAGTCGCCTCAAATCAGAGGAAGATACTGGTCCAAATTCGTGCCAACGGGTCCCAAGATACTTCTTTAAGTATGTGCGCTCAACATCTGTGAGCACCGGCCCAACAATACCGAGTATTAGATCGGGAAGTAAACTAACTGCCTTGACAGCTAAATCAAAACGCTTGTAGCTCACACGTGAACCAACAAACAGCACTGTTTGTTCAACGACATTGGAAGTATCTTCCAACTCCTTATAGAACAACCTGTTATCCACGCCAAGGTGAATAACATGCAACTTTCTGACATCAATTTCCGGACAAAACTCAATTACATCACTACGAGTCGATTCTGAAACACAGATGACTGCATCAGCATGTCGTATACTATCTAACTTTTGCTTTGTATGAACTAAACGCGCCAATCCACTGCGATAGCGCTCGTAAGTGAAATCGTGAACCGTAACTATGTATTTTCCGGACTGTTGATTAGGTTTCCGATAGTAGGGTGTGTGAAATAATCCATCTCTATTTCCTGAAGGTGATCGCAGATAGCGCTCAATCCGAGCATCAAGCATCTCTCGCCGAACCGGCATGCGCTTTATCCAGTCGTCCTCAAAATCGTCATATTTTATTTGCTTAGGAAGGATAAGACTCCCACTGAATGTTGAATCGATACTTAAATATTCAACAATTTTTGCCCAATAGTTCGAGACACCTCCAAAACGTTGAAGGCCAAAAATATTACAATCCAGTGTAATTTGAAGCTTATTATTCATTTAGGAGTGGAATGAGGTTTAATCATGACAGGTAAATACGTATCCCTCATTGAATTTTTCAGCATACTATCGAGCTTCTTGGGATGGAATTTATTGACTGTTGAAGCTGAAGATCGGCCAGTAACAGACCATGCTAAAAAGACTAGAAAAAGAAGCCCCATTCCTCCAGTAGAAAATAATGACGCCTCACCCAAATTCGTAAATAATACAGTTGATAAAACCAAAAACGGAGTAAAACCTGATTGATATGAACGCCTAATAAGCATCCATACCCATAAGACGACCACAATGAGTCCTAAAACACCTAATTCCTCGAGTATCGCGAGTGGCGTCACTCCTTTTTCAACTGGAGCACCGACCGGAATACCGAGGGCACCTTCTCGATGTATAATTCTTTTTGAGGGTTGAGATGCTACTCCAAATCCAATCCCTGTCATAGGATTTTCAACAATATTTGTTAACATTGGGAATACAAGAACACCTCGAGAAGCCTCACCAACTTTTAATACACTGGCAGCACTATCCTTCTTAAATATAAAAGTAGTCAGCTGATCTGATAAGTTAATCCAGGTGACCATGCTAATTATGGACACCACAAAAATTGTCCGGATAAACGACAAAATCGATACTCTAGTGGCAAAGTAAATAATTGAAGAAAATGATACTGCCAAAACTAGTGCAAAGCCAGCAGTTCGCGTCGCGGACATTACTAGAAGCACCATACTAAGTCCAAGGAGAATTATATCAAGCCAACGATATTGAACTTTCTCAGATAGCCGACCAATTAACCAACTTCCAAGGACTGCCATTACCAAACCCCAAGACTGTGATGAATCTAAGATGCCTTGAAATGCATAACCGTTCCTGATATAACCAATGTTGGTAAAGATCAAAGGTAGACAAATAAGCATCAGCACTGCAAGACCGCCAAACAACTGTTTCTCAAGTCGAGTACGCTCAAGATTATCTAGACCTTCCCATGCAGACATTAGTACCAAAATTACGATTAACCATAAAAATGTTTTGAGAATGGAAACATCTATAATCAGACTAAAAAAGATCGAATGAATAAAAATAAATATGCCAAGGCATAACGTGGAAAAAACCAACAAACTTATTCTTCTAAAGCTAAAGGGTCTTTTCATGTATTTATGAAATAATAAAGAAACTGCCGCTGCTACTATAACTATGTAGCGCAATACAGATGCTGCACTTGCCTCTGGCGTGATGGCCGGGCCAATAAAGGCAAAAAGCCATAACAAAGTGAGTGACTGAATCAACTGAACTCTACCAAACAATGCATAACCAGCAAGCACAAAATAGCTGAGATTAGCTATTTCACCTCCACTAAACCGCATAAAAAATGCACTCATTAGAAGGATAACTAAAATAATATTTTTATATATCATCTATTAAGCAATTTATGAAAAAAAAGGCGTGGTAATTTAAAAATTAGCAAATTAAATAAGGATATAAATGCCTTTAACCTAAATAAAAGATTGTGATGATAAAAGAATACATAAGATAAATTTGCAATTGCTTTGCGGTAAGAGCCATTAAAATAATTAAATCTTCCTCTTGCATAATTAAGCCTGGCTTCGACTTTAACTTTTTGTCGATGATCAAGCAAACTAATAAAATCAGCAACAACTACTCTATCAGATAACGACATATCTCTTCGTGAAATGCTTGAGGTATTGCTATTATGAACACCATAAAATCCCAATTTACTTGGGACGCATAGAAAATTGTCAGTTATTTTAGCGATACGTAGCCATGTATCATAATCTTCTGACGCAATTATCTTCTCATTCTCATTTATTCCACCAATGTCTAATAATAATTTTTTGCGGACAACAACAGACGAATTCATTATTTTATTGCCATTAATAAGCAGATCCAAAACGACTGGTTTTTTTACTTGTGGAGTCCTCAATAAACTTTGCCTTAAATATCTTGGCTTATCACTATCTATTGTTAGGTAGTGATAAACAAAATCTACTCTTTCGTTAATAGCACTGAAACACACTTGCAATTTATCTATGGTCCACCAGTCATCCGAATCCAAGAATGCAATCCACTCACCATTTGATGTTCGAATTCCCATATTTCTTGATACTGCGATAACTCCATTATTATAAATTTTTAAATACTTTATTCTCGAGTCATTAAAGCTTTTCACCACCTCATTAGTATTATCTGACGAATGATTATCAACAACAATCGCCTCCCAATTGTTATAGGTTTGATCAATTATAGACTTTAAGGCTCGACCAAGAAAATTAGCGTGATTATATGTAGGAATGATTATTGATATTAAAGGAGTTTGTTTCATTTCAAATGACGTCTAATATTAGTATTCATTACACATGCGCAAAATCTCGTCAATCTCTAGAGCTGGATTACCTTGAAAAGTAAATCCGGTACTCAATAATTTATCGACACAGTAATTCAAATCAGGAGTTTTTTCATTTTGGATTGGTTGCGGGCGAATAATTTTAGGGGAGTATCCGAGCACCACTTTGCATCTTGCTTGAATAAGTTCCACCATTTTAATTACTCTTGAAGATTTACCACTGCCGACATTAAACAGTCCATCATCAATCTGGCTATTTGGTAAGGCGATTATGTGTTCAACTACTCTCGATACATCTTCAAGTGTTATAAAATCTCGGTGTTGCAATCCTGTTGATCGCAAAGTCATACTGCCTAAAGTCACTGCTTGATGACATAGGTCATTCATTAAAAGCATCCATGCGTTTACCGACGAATGGGCAGGAACACCAAAACCATTTGATAGTCTTAGTACAATAGCATCCATATTTTCATTAGAATTAGCAGCAGCAAAAACCACATCTTCGGCAGCTTTGTGACTGGTTGCATATGGATGGAAATTCTTCGTTAAAGTAAATTCATCAATTTTTCCAGATAAATTTGACCCATAAACCTGAGCAGTTGAAAAATAAATAACGCGTTTTATGTCTGCCACTTTAGCGGCTTGCATCAAACGTGCGGTATTAACCACATTAGCCTCTATAGCAGCTATTGGATCACTTAAACAGTCATTATGATTCATGCCTGCCAGGTGAACTAGAACGTCCACACCTTCACAAGCCAATGTTAAGCTTTGTAGTGAATGCCAATCCATCTCTAAAACCTTAACACCAGGTAGCCACTCTAGACTTTCTTGTGCTTTTCTACTGCCCAGTTTAAGTGAAATTTCACTATCTGAAGCTAGTAACTGAGCAACACGACCTCCAACAAAGCCCAAACCACCTGTAACTAAAATTCTATGCTTCATTTGTGCTGAATCTGCCAGTCATAAGGAATGCTAGGATCTGCTACCGCCATACGCTCTATCTCATTTGGGTCATGTGGTATGGTAGCGCAATTAGCAACAATTGAAGTTTCATTTCCCATTCCTTTCCATCCATTCCATACCAGGGGTGGAACCGTTATCAAGGAATAATTCTCTGGCGACAAGAAATACTCCTCAACACAACCATAAGTCTTGCTATTCGGTCTATCATCAAATAACACACATTTGATTGACCCGTATATTACTGCATAATTAAGTGTCATTTCCTTATGTAAATGCCAAGCCTTAATGGCACCAGGATATGTACAAGAAAAATATATTTCACCAAACTCTGAAAAAACAGGTGAGTCTTTACGCAGCATATGCATCACCTTGCCACGTTCGTCAAATATTTGACGTAATGGGGTTATTACAACACCTTCAATCATAATGCTCCCTGATAATAATCTTGTAATTGAGACTTGGTAACGGCTTCAATATCTCCCTTATTCATAAACACCTTGTACCATTCAGCAGTCATATCCAAAGTTTTTTCCACACCCCATATTGGTGACCAATCTAGTAGTTGATGTGCTTTATCACAATTTAACTGGAGTAAATTAGCCTCATGCTGTTTTTGGTTTGAAGATTCTATCTTAATTGTGCCTTTTCCAATATACTTAACAATACTATTTGCCACTTCTTCTACGGTACGAATTTGAGACGTGGAAGGTCCAAAATTCCAAGATCCATTAAAATTTCCCGGGTCATTGTACAACTTCACACCTAAAGCTAAATAACCATTGATAGGCTCTAAAACATGCTGCCATGGCCGGGTTGCATTTGGATTGCGTAGCTTGATTGGCAAACCAGCCTGTATTGCGCGTATACAATCAGGAATAATGCGGTCAGTCGCCCAATCACCACCACCAATTACATTGCCAGCGCGTGTAGTGGCTGCACCAAGACTTTCTCTTTGCGAGAAAAATGAACGAGCATAAGCAGAAAAAACAATTTCTGCAGCCCCTTTTGATGCACTATAAGGATCGCGCCCACCTAGTTGGTCATTTTCACGATAACCCCATATCCATTCAACATTCTCATAACACTTATCAGAAGTAATATAAACTAAAGAACGGACAGAATCACATTTTCTAACTGCTTCCAACAAATTTACTGATCCCATAACATTGGTATCAAATGTACTAACAGGGTTGGCATAGGATTCTTTTACTAGCGCTTGTGCTGCTAGATGAAATACAAACTCTGGTTGGAAATCTTGTATTGTCTTGTTTAGAGCATCTAAATCCCTTATATCGCCCACAACATGTTTTATATCGCTTTCCAAATTAAGCAAGTCAAAATGATTAGGTGAGGTTTCTGGTGCTAATGAAAATCCACATACTTTTGCCCCCATTTCTTTTAAAAGAAGAGACATCCATGTACCTTTGAAACCTGTATGTCCAGTTATTAAAACTTTTTTATTGCGGTAAATATCGTCAAACATTTTTTAACATCCTCCATTCCAGACCTTCCAAGGTGCCTGTTCATCTTTCCAAAGTTTATTTAGTTCGGTTTTGTCACGTAGAGAGTCCATTGGCATCCAAAATCCATCATGTTTATAAGTGTGAATTTGCCCGTCTTTAGCTAAATTTTTCAGCGGCTCTTGCTCAAAAACTACATTATCGTCTGAATCAATATAATCTAAAATTTCTGGCTGACAAACAAAAAACCCTGCATTAATCCAAGACCCATCACCCCTGGGTTTTTCTTTAAATTCCAACACTTGATTAGTATTTTGGTTAATATTAAGCGCACCAAAACGCCCATCAGGCTGTGCAGATGTCATGGTGAGTAATTTTCCATGTTGTTTATGAAAATTCAGTGTTTTTTGAATATCAATGTCACCAACACCATCACCATAGGTAAGGAAAAATGGCTCATTATCAATATATTGTTTTGCTTTTTTAATTCTTGCACCTGTCATTGTATTTAGTCCGGTATCGACCAATGTCACTTTCCAAGGCTCAGACTGATTATTATGTATTTGCATTTCATTATTCGACAAATTAATTGTTACATCACTTTGATGTAAAAAATAATTAGCAAAATATTCTTTGATATAGTAACCCTTGTAACCAAGTAAAATTACAAACTCGTTAATATTGTAATGACTATATGTTTTCATAATGTGCCACAAAATTGGCTTAGAGCCTATTTCAACCATTGGCTTAGGGCGTAAATCAGTTTCTTCACTTAAACGAGTTCCAAACCCTCCTGCTAAAATTACTGCTTTCATATTGCATCTCCTGTATTAAATTGAATATTATATTGTTAAGTTTTTAACAAAACAATTTACCATATAAATTAAATTAACTTTCCCACTTATCCAGCTCTTTTAATTTTACTGTATTGTTTTTATCACTATGGGCCAAATCTCGAATACGCGTTCCATAACCACCAGCTTAAAATTACTACTTTCGTGTCGATTCTATCTTATCAAATGATTGATAAAGTGTTAAATAATTTTCAACAGAAACTTCTGCAGTAAAAAAATTTTGAAATTTATTAGATGCCGCCTTCCCCATTTTCAGCCTTAGTTGTGCATTATTTGAAATCTCAGTAATAGCCTGTGCAAGTTGCTCAACATTTCGCGGATCAGTCAAAAAACCCGTTGCACCCTCAGATACCTGCTCTGGTATCCCTGCTAAGCGACTAGCAATCACTGGCTTGCCATGCGCCATAGCCTCAAGCACCACATTAGGAAAATCTTCATCTGCAACAGATGGAAGAATCAAGACATCTAACATCGCCATAAAATCTACAATGTTTTTTTCATCACCAACAAATTCAACATATTCATTTAATGCGTTTTCATTTACAAATGAAATCAGTTCCTCGCGAAGTGGACCATTACCCTCTATAAGAACTTTAAAATATTTTGAGCCATTACCTACTTGCTTACTAACTTCTAATATCGCATCAAGAAGCACTTGATGCCCTTTTCGTGGAATTAGCAAAGCTACCACTCCAAATATCACCCCATCAAAATTACTTAATCCAAGACGGGTACGAGTTTCAAATAAATTTTCAGTACCTAATCTATTAGCAATACCATTATGTAAAGATATTATTTGATTGACTGGAAGATTTAGAACCGATCGAAGTTGTAAAGCAGCAGATTTGGAGCCTGTAATAAACAAATCTACTGATTTGACCACCAAACGATCTAATGGATAATCAAACCATCTAGAGTAGTGTTTATAATCAACTGCCATATTATTCACCACCATAAGTATGCTAGGAATGGCAGCCAATTTACCTGCAATAGCAGCAGCGAGTGATGAGCGTGCCGCTGGATAACCGCCATTATTAATATGTAAAATATCAGGTTTAATTTTTCTGAATAAAACATATAACACTATTACCTCATATATTATTAATGGTATGTTTAAAATTAATCTAATACAAGCCATGATAATTTTACGAATTAACAGTGGTATAAAATTTGATAATTTATAATAATCTGTAAAAGCTGGGAAAGTAAATGCATAAATTGGAAATCTCTTCTTAACCTGTTGCTCAAATCCTTGAACATAGAGGGCAGAATGAGCAAAGCTGAATGAAACCTGATATTCTTTATGAAGCCTCTCGGAATTAAACAATACAGCAAGCATGTTTTCACAACCTGCAAAAAATGAACAGTCGGAATGAAAATGTATTTTCTTATCCATTAATAGTCAGTCACTGCACTTACAGCTTTAAAATAATCAATAGTTTGTCTAACACCCTCTTCAAGTGAAACCTTAGGAGACCAGCCAAGCGACCTTTTAGCGAGTGTATTACTAGCCCAATATTCCATTGTATCAGCCCTGCGATAATCTTTTGCTCCAAATTTTAATAGCTTGTCTGCCCCATTACCCAGCATATTTGCTGTCATCTTTGCCAAAGCATCAATACGTATAGGCGTAGCCGAACTAATATTAATCACATCGCCACAAAGGCCAGGGGCAACCAAAGCTTGAATAATAGCTTGAACGAGATCATCGATATAGATGAAGTCACGCGTTTGTTCACCTAAAGACATATCAAAATTTCTTCCTGCAACTAGCGCTCTAATTAATGCAGGTAAAAACATACTATCATCCTGCCCAGGGCCATAAGCAATTGTTGGTCGCAAAGTTACACTAGGAAATTTATTCGAGCGTGACAGTGCTTTCAATAGCTCCGTTACAGCAAGTTTGCTTGCTCCATATGCAGCAATTGGCGCTTCTTTATCAGACTCCTTAAATGGCACCTGCAATTGCCCATATTCATCCGTACTGCCAAGAAAAACAAATCTGGCTAATACTGGGAGATCTTGGCAAGCATTAATAAGATTAAGAGAGCCCATTAAATTAGTTTTATATCCCTCTCGGTATGCGGCTGTATCAACGCCTCTATCTTTACTAGCTGCCAGGTGAACTACAAATTCAGGTTGAACGGCATGTATTATTTGTCTAATAGTTATTTCATCTAAAATATCCACGTCATATTGTTCAGACAAGTATTTGTTATCTAACGTGCTTCGAGTAAAGCCAACTACTATAGCCTCTTTTTCAAATAAGGCTTTGCATAGATGCTGACCAATAAATCCACTCGCTCCAGTTACTAATACCCGCTTGTTTTTAAAAGTCATTATTGTTGGCTATAAGGTGCTATTTTTTTTGCGTACACTACTAGATTCAAGTACAACTTGCCACTATCAGGCAGTATTTTTTGCAAGATGATAGCCATCAGTTGAATGGGAAAACAAATAGTAAGCGCAACAATGCGCCCCACTCCTCGTATAGGTGGTATCAGATTACTCATAATATAAACATTAAGCGTGACAGCAATAGCTTCAATGGCTCCAGTATCTTTAACAATACTCTCAATCTCAAAGCCATTACTCTCTAACAACTCAATAATACCAAAGCTGGTAAATCGGACAAAGTCATAAGGCTCTTCATGTTCCTGCCATAGAAACGGAAGTGAAATTATCACCCCCCAACTTAATAACACGATTCATCTCTATTAGCATGCTTCGCGAATTAGGCACATGTTCAAGCACCTGCGTACTAATCACACCATCAAAACTGCTATCAGCAAATGGTAATACCTGACCATCATAGAAATAATCTGGCGCTTTCATTCCAATTGATCGACCACTTTGCTCTATATCTACCCCCACATAAGAACCTATTGGAAAGTAGTCTTCGTAGGGGCGAAGGCCACAACCAACATCTAGCCATTTTTTATTTTTGGATATTTTAGCTAACTCAATGATAGATCGAAGGCTGGTCTTGAGCTTATACTCAGTAATCCATATGGGGTTTAGCCAAATTCCACTCAAAATGGATTGCAATCTATTGTTTATTTTTTTAAACATGGAGTATTCAACCTTTATACTATTCTGATTAATTAGCCATGTTGCAATATCGGCTTACGTAAATAAAAAGATATATCATCTAATGGGTAAAAGTGGCTTAAATAATACTCATAACCTGAAGGCCATCGGTTAGCAAGTTTAAGAACTAATTTCTTAGTCCATCTATTGTTTAAAGTTTCATTAAAAACAAGCTTTTCTTGCTTAAATCTCGCAGAAGAATAATCATACCGCTGGCAAAAAATATGATCTGGGTCAAAATAGGCCAAAGAATTAACAGTAAAGAAATGCTTGTGTGTTGGGTCAACACATGCCCAGACAGATCTAAAGTAAGGCACTATCACCTTAACAAAGCCACCTGGTTTACAAATACGGTGAATTTCTTCCATAACACGAACCACGTCATCCAAATGCTCCAAGGTATTATCGATATATATTTCATCGAATATAGAGCTCTCGAATGGATAAGGAAACACATTTAAATCATGAACTACATCAGCATCATGCTGGTCAGACCAATCAACTCCAATTGAGCCAGCTCGTTTTTTTTTACCACATCCTAAATCTAGAACTTTTTTGTTAGTTATCATAATTTTACCAATATATTATTTGTAATTTATTTTAATCATTAAGAACTGCATCGGCAACATAAACAACTGTTGTAATATCGAAAACTTCTGGCGCATCTTGGCGGCGAAATATTTTGTTTTCAGCTTCATTTACCAGCTCTATTGAATTATCACTTAACCTCTTAACCATGTTAAAGTATGGACTGCGATTTGTAGGGGTAATTGCAATGCAAATATCCGCACCAACATTAGACCTTCTAAGTATGGTGTTAGAAAGGCTGACATAGCCAGTGCCGGCTATTTCTATTTTCATATTTTATCCTGATTAAAGTACCATTTATAGGTTTCTTTAAGACCCTCTTCTAAATCAATGCTGTATTTCCAGCCCATATTTGATAGGCGCGATACGTCAATGAGTTTACGTGGTGCGCCATCAGGTTTAGTTTTATCAAAAGTCAGGTTACCTTTAAGCCCAACTACTTTTTTCATAGTTTCTGCCATTTCTCTAATAGTTACGTCTTTTCCTGTACCAACATTAATATGCGAGAGCATTGGTCGGGTATTGGCTTGATAAGTTTGTTCATCTAATTCTAATACAAACAGGGATGCCTCTGCCATATCATCAACATACAAAAACTCACGCATTGCGCTGCCTGTGCCCCATACAACTACTTCAGCATCATTATTAACCTTTGCTTCATGGAAGCGTCGCATGAGTGCTGGGATAACGTGTGAGTTCTCCGGATGAAAGTTATCATTAATACCGTAAAGATTGGTTGGCATGACTGAGCGGAAATCCGTGCTGTATTGACGATTGTATGATTCACAAAGCTTAATACCTGCAATTTTAGCTAGTGCATAAGGCTCATTAGTTGACTCCAAAACATCAGTTAGTAACGCATCTTCACGCATTGGCTGCTCGACCGCTTTGGGGTAGATGCAAGTACTGCCTAAAAATAACAAGCGCTTAACTTTATTCTCGTATGCTGAGTTGATAACATTAGCCTCTATCATCATATTTTGATAGATGAAGTCTGCAGGATAAGTATTATTCGCATGAATGCCGCCTACTTTAGCTGCAGCCAAAATAACGTAATCAGGCTTTTCTTGTTCAAAAAAGGTTTGTACTTGCACTTGATTGGTAAGGTCTAGTTCTTTATGCGTACGCATTAAAAGATTAGTAAACCCTCTTGATTCTAATTGTCTGACAATGGCAGAGCCGACTAAGCCACGATGCCCTGCTATATAAATTTTGTCTGATTTATCCATTTCTAAATCAATTACTCGTTAAAGTCTGGCGCTTTAAAGCCGTGCTCTTTGACTAAAGAAT
>Ga0257119_1001862_pt1 | contig 13711 bp, 6 predicted proteins | sample SI112_200mmetaG_FD_190179 | JGI IMG/M metagenome (GOLD analysis project Ga0257119, IMG submission 190179) | Marine microbial communities from Saanich Inlet, British Columbia, Canada - SI112_200m | ecosystem: Environmental > Aquatic > Marine > Inlet | place: Canada: British Columbia | collected... | reverse complement strand
TTGAAGAACAGGTAACACTTCGTATTCGTCAAGAAATTCAGCACATTCTATCTGCACCCATAGTTAAGCAAGGCCATGAATAAATGAAAAGAAAAGGCGTTGAGGTCTATTTCGTCATTTACCTCGCTACAATCATCAGTTTTTTTGCAATTGAGGGTGAGGTCAGGAATTACAAGGATCGGCAAAAAGATATAATTGATGTAATTTCGCGAGAGAAAATTGAACAATTAGTAAATATTGGTAGGGTTGAACCTGTAAATGATACTGATAGCTTAACACTTAACGTAAAACTAGTAGGCTATTACAACCCGGAGACACTCGAAGGTGTTGTCAGATTCGACCCTCTACAGACAGATGATTCACTCGTTTATCTGAGTCATACTTTCCCACTCACGCTTATGAACTCAGATAATCTTGGTTGGTATTCAGCCCGAATACCTAAGGCCGTATTCGGAGAGTTTGGAGCAATCCCGTACAATGTGACTGCTGAAATACAGGTATCACCAGCCTTTAACGAAAAAGTGCGGCATCAATGGTTAGCAGATTATAAAGACGAAAAGGTCGTCAATAAACTCATCGAGACAATTGATCGTGTGGGACACATTAGCCTGGTGAAATCATTGCCGAATGCAATTGTACCCAGTGGCGGCGGAAATCTATCACCATTTACGCTTCAATCAGCCAAAACCCAATATTCTGCTCTTGCAGGTCTGGGTTGGGAAGTACAGATATTTGTGGGTGGGGTGAATTCCAAGGATGATTTTCATGTCGAAATTGTTGAAGGGGCGAATTTGGTCCAAAATGAAAATATTGCTGTCCCTGAAATGAAAATATCTGGACAGGCTCGAAAAAATGGGAGAATTACGCTCATCGGAACACGTGCATCTGATCATGAACAGGATACGGTGGCATTTGACATTCAAGTCCGTCCACCAATTTGGGTACGAACACCAACTGTAAGAGAAGTCTATATCGGCGAGCAATACACCTTTGATGGTAGTCTATTGGATATTCCATCTGAGAGCATGCAGGTGAAGGTAATGGGATCGGGAATTGTTGAACCTGAAAGATTAATACCCGGTGCTAGAGCTATGATGTCAACTTTTGAGATTGAAGGGGATCTATTATTCCAAGTCTTAGTGAATGGAGTGGAAATTCCTGGTATGACGCATTCAGTGATCATTAAGACGCCTCCGCCACCTGACATTAAGCTCCTATCAAGGGAGCCGGCAAATAGCAACAATCTTGTCTTTGAATTGGTGACATATGGGAATATTAACGAAGTAATCAGTTTCCAACAGCGTGGTGGTATTATTCGAAATCAACAGCTGACAGACCCAGATATTCGTGGAAATAAAAAATATTATAGATGGCTTGTTGAACTTGAAAAACCATTTAAGGAAAATGAAACTTTTCAAGAAATCAGTTTTAAAGTATGGGACAAATATGAACAATTTTCAGAACACCGGAAGCAGTACCAGTATAATGATTAGACCCAGAATTATCCTTCAGCTATTGATCCTTATTATTTGGTCAATGCCGATCCTGATCTTTCCTCAAGAGTATACAGAGTTGTATGAGACTATGGATGAGTGGATCTATGACAAGGACGAAGATATTTTTCTAGAACCAGGCCAAATTGTAGAGTGGGCGGTTATAGATAGGGAGCAGAGCAGGTACTTTCTTAAAAAATATCTGGATGTGCTAACCGATATGGACCCTATGGCTAACCTTCAAATTCAAGAGACCGATGAAATGAGGGTTAAGGCGGTAAAAAAAGAAACCGGAGGAACCGTCCTTTACAGTGTCAATGCGATCAGTAGAGCTGGTGCACTCAATGAACTTAGCAAAACAGTCCTAGTCAATATGAGTGTGAAAGATATCAAGAGAGTGCTGGAACGGAAATATGAATGGGATTATATCAACAACCTGGATACCGGGTTTATTACAGGGGACATAATAAACGTATTCCAGGAAAGGAATTATAAACAATGCAGGGATGCATTCTGGTGGACGCATAGACGGGTGGATTTTGGATTCTTTCCTAGAATAATTTTGCGCGTAACACCTCGCTATGCAATCAATCTTGAGTTTGGTCGAGAAGAAATAGGCTATCCAGTCAATGCCTCACGAACTTTGAACATAGGGCTGACCACTGAAGTATTCAATTTATATCTAACCGTTCCATCAGCATATCCTGGGATAAGTAATGGGCATCCGCTGGATGGGGCATATGGAGGTGGATTAAAATTTGATTCACCCCGTTTTGGTGGGTCTATTTCATTTCAGGATCTGGATTTTGTCTCGAAAGGTGATATAACTTATTTTGATTCTGAACACATCATCTATAATGATTATTCAGGGCAGCTTTATTGGAGTTTTACGAATAGAGTGGGGAAACCGGAGGATGAACCTGGGTTTGGGATGCCCCTGGGTTCGTTGAGAATATTTATTGGAACCACACTTTTTTCCCTGGTGTATGGTTACCAGGATGAAAATGCTGAATTCATTACCCTGGATAGGTCCCAAAAAATGATGGCTCTTCAGGGCTTGTTGCGAGCGGAGTATGCCACCGATATGGATGAAAATTACATAAATAAATGGCGCTTTATGTCTCAGTTAAACCTTGGGTTAACGGGACTTGGAAGCGTTCAGTTTTCAGCTACCAGAAGTATCATTCAGTGGTTAAGCGTGAGTGCTTCAGGGGCATATTTTTGGTCTGGGGTAGATTTTCTTGATAGTCGACTGGGTCCTGAAGAGACGTACCGCTGGGAACCGGGTTGGTATTTTAACCCCTCAATTTCAATTTACTTCTAACCGGGATAATGATCATGAAAAGAAGACTAGATACTATAAGATATACTTTATGCACTTGTCTACTCCTTGCCATCTCTAGTCAGACAATACTTGCCCAGTCTAACACTTCGCCTAAACTCAATTTAGATTCACGTAGGTATCAAGCCTGGACCATAGAGCATGAACCCTACCGTCTGCTGGTCGAAAATGCCTTAGATGAATATATCGCCTTGACGGAGACCAATCTGGAACCAGTCATGCCTGGGGACATTATTATTGCCATTCGGAGTAAAACAGCGCGGAATGAATTATTCCAATTACGCTATGGCCAATCTGCTCAGGGGTTCAGCATCATTGAAGGCGAAGAGATCAAATGGATATTAGGTAGAACCCTATTATTAACCATTTTTGAGAAAGACAAATACTATCATCTCGATAGTGCGATTCCCTTTAGTAAAAGAGCTGTGCAACCTGAGCTAGACTATCTGGCGACCGAATTATTCTGGACAAAAACCGATATGATGATTTCCCTGGATCGGGCAATCTACAGGTTTGGGAATACCGGTGGTATTCTGTATGAATGGGGTAATGAGCTGGCTGGGCGACCATATGGCGAAGCCGGCTATATGAGAATGGGTATTAGCACACCAGTATTCAAGATTGGGATACAAATTCCTTCTATTGTTGCTATGACAAACGGTTACCAGATTTCTGGAACCGATAATTACAAGTTGAATGGGGGCATGGGAGGTTTTGGTGCCTTCAGCTATAGTAATTTGTATGGTGAACTTGCTTTCATGAACAACACTGGCGATATGTCCCAAGATCCTTCACTGGATGTAACCGGTCTTGATTTTATAAATTATGTTGATTTTTACGGATTAATCTATCTGAACCTGGGTGTGACTACGACGAGGTTTCTTGGCGGGGCATTCCAGATGAAACCTGGGTTTACATTTCAACGAGTTGCACATCGAAAAATGGTGCAGGATCAAGTTGAATCCAGGTTTATCGGGAGAGACGGCCTGGCATTTACAAATGATGCTACATTTTACTATGGATTTTTCCTAAGAGCAGATTACGTCTCTAGGCTCATAGATAATCGCTTCCCGCGAATGCATATTACAGGACAGATTTCTGGTACAACCAGCTTTCTTGCGAAGGTAACTATTAATGCTACACAAGCTCTGGGAATACCCATCACATATATTCACTATATCTCCGAAACAGATTGGCAGACGGGACAGACCTTATTGGTTGGTGTTTCGATAAAACTCGAGAATCCTCTGGATTAAACTGATAGCAAATATTCTCCTGGGACCATGCTCAGTCCAGCTGAATGATTATTTAACCTAGTCTGGTTAGATGCGCATATAACTATAGCCCATTAAAGCATCTGATTAAGAATCATAAGAGATGATTCATATAGTGATATAAATCACTTTCTGCATTTAAAGATAGAACATCGATCTGCCTCATGCTAGGCAATTACGAACGAGGTCCTATTCATTAAGACATTCAGTGAAAATAGTAGCTGATGAGCATATTTAATTGTTTAATTATTATATAAAAAATCCATCCTAAATGATCAGCTTAAGAATCTCTTATGTCTTTATAAAACATGATATTAATAGTCATGTATTTGCTATATAGCAAATAATTATTAAACTAGTCTGTCTCAAGTTTAATAGTTACGTATTTTAGGGAGAAAAACTTGAATCGTTGGCCGTTAGGGGGGTACATCGGCAGAATCTATGCTTAGGAAAAATTATCTTCTTGCAGGTTGGATATTTTTTATCCTCTCTTGCTCCGTTAGTGTCAACCCACCCATGTATGAGGATCCCACAGATCCTGATAACCCATACTATATAGAACCTGGAATTACAGTCTATTCTGAATTTCAACCAGGTGATACTTTAACTGAAAATGAATTTATTGTTTCTTGGCAAGGTGCGGTTCTGGATAGTTGTGAATTTACCTGGACAATAGATTCCATTTTCTTCTCAGATTGGTCGACGGACACCTCACTGTATATCCCTCCTCAGGATGAAGGATGGCATTTATTTGAAATACGAATGCGATATTTTAGCGGTGTGGAACAAGAGATTAATTATGCCTTCCCTTTTTATATAGATGCTGTACAGGGACCTTCCCTGAGGCTCTCGAGACCATATCAGGAAATACCAATCGATGAGTCCTGTGAGTTTGATATATGGCTTGAGGAAGTAGAAAATTGGAGCGGGGGTCGAATCACTTTGGTATGGGACCATACCAAGGCCTATGTCTTTAATCATCAGATTCATGAGGAATCTTATGATATCCTGATGCAGAACAATTCCAGTCTGATATCCAGAGTAGAACAGTATAACGATAGCCTGGTCCTGGAACTGGGTTTGGTGGATGATTTAGCCACAGGCATCAGTGGAAGTGGAAGAATTGCTTCGGTCACATTTCAACCTCTGAATTCACCGACTTTGTTGGAAATTAGATTTGGTGCCAATTCAGATTTTCGTGATGCCAACAACCAGAGTATCCCCATTGCGGAAATGCCTGGTGGAATGGTTGTCTACAAATGATCCGAGACAGATATAAAAATATTAATAGAACGAATATCATCCTGTTCCCTGATGGAACGGTAAACATGAAAAAGGTGTTCTTATGAGTAAGAGTCTAAAAACTTTAGCTGTCATCCTGAGCCTGATGAGTGCCGTATTCGGCCAGGTCTTATACAATGTCAGTGGAACTGTCCTGCTGGAGGATTCAGTTGGAGTAGGTACTCATGAGGGTGTGAAAATCAAATTTTATAATCTGCCATCCATGGAGGTGGAAGACTCAACCTTATCTCAGAATTCAGGCGCCTATTCCATCAATGTATCTCCAGGATACTATCTGGTGGAATGGACCAAAGATGGCTATGTACCCTGGGAACTGGGCGGGCTTTCCCTGGCTGAGAATACTTCCCTTGATTCCGTTACCCTGATTCCTGGTGAGGTCATGGAAGTGAGTGGTGTGGTGTCAGGAACCTGGTCAACCAGTTTTGTCTATTATGTCATGGGTGATATCACCATCCCCAACGGAATGAACCTGACTATTAATCCTGGTGTCCGCGTCAAGTTTGCAGCCGGAACAAGTTTGACCTGTGATGGTCAGTTGATTGCCAATGGTACTGCTGATGAACATATCCTCTTTACATCCAAAGAACCCACACCTCTGCCTGGGGACTGGGGCACTATCACCTTGAATATGAGTGATAACACATTGACCTACGTGGACTATGAATGGGCCAGCGATGGAATTATTGCTAACAACGCCAGCAGGACGTTGATTGATCATCTCTCCATTAATGGCACCCTGAGTCTTACAGCCAACGGATTGTATTTTACATCTGGAACAGATCTAATTCTGACAAATAATTATATTGCAGTAGCAGGAGAGAATGGGATCTATGCACAGAATGCCTTGAACTCAAACATATCCAATAACACTGTAGCAGTCCCCACATATGCAATTAGGGCGGATGGTTGTACTTCTTGTGAGATAGAATACAATTCTATTAATTCTATTGATGGCGTTACCGGAGCTGAAAGAGGGATTTGGACTCCTAACTCTACTAATATACACATCGCTCGGAATGATATAACAGTTGATGAATGGGGAATTTATATCCCCAGTTCTCCCGGATCTTTGGTTTTGCAAAATCGTATTAAAGGTAGGATTAATGAACGTGGAGTTGCTTTCAACTCCTCAAATAATTCCACCATATACCGAAATCATATTGAGAGAACAATACATAGCAATAATTGGGGTTCGCACTATCTACTTTATGGGAATAGTGCTACTGGTTCCATAATTAGAAGAGACACTCTGATTAGCGATTTCCGTGAATCTTCGGGAAATAACATTGCCATTAGATGTTATGAAGCATTCGTTGATTCTAATTATGTACGCTTCCACTATCAAGGCGGCGAGGGAAGTCCATATACGATTTACGACGAAAAAAACTCCGATATCACCAACAATACGTTCATTACTTCAAGTAGCTCCTCAGGAGGAAATTTAATTAGAACCTTTTCATCCGGGTCAGCTATAAACAGAATAGAAAACAACAACTTTCAGCATGATGCCTCCAGTTCTGGTCGGTTTGATTTTGCCATTTATTCACAAAGCAATACTATTATCAGGAATAATGAATTCAATCTGAGTAATATGCATTATGGCTTTTACTTGGAAAATAATTGCTTGATTGATAGTAATCGAATAACAGGAAATTTTTCCTCCGCTCGTATGTTTTATTTGACCGGGGATACAACCTCAATCGTCAATAATAATATCATACAAAACGGTAGTGCAAATGTGATCCACTCTTCTGGAAATCTAGGACTCACCATTAGGGACAATGAAATTTATTCTACCGCCAATGGATATGGCATACAATTGGATAATTCAGAAGCTGAAATATACAATAATATTTTTGTCCTAGGCTCAGGACGCGCGGTTGAGTGTTATAACCAAAGTTCGGGATCGATATTTAATAATACATTCATCTCTACTGAATCTGGATCATATGGAGTTCATCTTTCTAATCAAACTTCCATTCCGGTATTCAATAATATCATAGAAGGATTTCAAAACGGTATCTATGCTGAGAATAGCATCCAGAATTATAATCTGGATCATAATAATCTCTACAACATTGCAGGTTCACTGTTCTCCGGAAGCGCTATTCCACCCCTGGCTGGTCAGATGATTGACCAGAATGCCAATGGTGATGCTTCAGATATCTATGCCAACATTAGTTTTGATCCCCAATTTGTTGATGCATCAAACGATGACTACGACCTGTTGATCACATCCCCTTGTATAAATGCTGGAACGGACAATCTTTCTGATCCAGACGGTACTATTTCTGATATGGGAGCCAACTATCACTTCATCTATATCGTGATTGATCATACACCGCTGCAATCTACCATTGATACCAACGGACCTTATACGGTGGAGATCCAGGCAGTCTCAACCACCCAAACTGCATTGGATGTAAGCCTCTATTATGCTACCGATGGTGGCACAAATTACACAGCAGTACCTATGGTGGCTGGTGCCAATGATTCATGGACTGCCAATATTCCTGGACAAGCACTCAATACGACTATTCACTACTACATCCAGGCCGATGATGGGTCTCATGACGTGACCTCGCCCTTTAATATCGAAAACGAAGTTTATTCCTTCTTTATTACCCTGTTTAGTGATTTTGCGAATCTGGGTGGTTCTTCAGATACATTTGGCAATATTGACCTGGCCTGGTCAACACCCGTTCCCATGGTGGGGTCTTTAGAAGGGTTAAAGCTATATAGGGCGATGACGCCAAATGTATCTATTGAGGCTGGCAATTTGTATCAGGAATTCGCAACAGATGTCACTGCCTTCATAGACACAGATGTAGATGAAGGGGATACCTACTATTACCGGATGACCGGTCTTGTTGTTCAAGGGTCAGATACCACAGAATCCGTGGTTTCCTCTGAAATTGGTGTCCTCTCAGATGATGCCACTGTTGTCAGAGTGAGAGGTGTAGCTTATCTGGAGAATCAATCTGATCATTCCAGCACAAAAGTCTATTTTGAAAAGACCTCACCCTCTGCGGTTACAGATAGTGTTTATACCAATTCAGATGGCTATTATGATATCGTTCTGGTGACAGGAATTTACAATGCTCATTTTACTCAGGATGGCTATCAACCACAGTTACTGGGTCACCAGTTCTTCTCTGACAATGCCTATCTTGATACGCTAACCTTGGTACCTGGTGGTGTGGTTTCATTGTCGGGCAATGTTAATGGGACGCTAACCTCGAATAATCTCTATTTTGTGGATGGTGATATAACCATTCCCAATGGCGATACGCTCACCATTGAAGCTGGGACTCAGGTGCTTTTCCGGGGTAATTTCTCACTCACTGCAAATGGAAAACTGTTTGTTAACGGTACATCGGAAAATAAGGTCCATTTTAGCTCACGGACCCCTGTACCCGCTGTAGGAGATTGGAATACCATTACTTTGAATAGTGGTGCCACGGGTTCAATCATCAAGTATGCTGTTTATCAATATGCCACAGATGGTTTTATCTGTAATAATCTGGATTATCTAACAATCTGGGGCTGTGAGGTGAATACTCTCTCTATCAATGCCCGGGCCATCACTTTAAATAATTGTGAAAATGTGGATATTCGTTACAACACTTTAAGCACACCTGGTGATTGGGTAATTTACAAATCTTCCAACGAGGAAAATAGTTGGGACAACTCAGGTGCTTTTGTAGGAAACGAAATTAATGCTGCGAACAGTGGGCTATATATTCGTTATTATCACAATTTAAATGTTGATAGTAATCAGGTCCATGTGACCGGTACTGGAATTCAAACAGATAATTCTCAAAATATGGTTTGCCGCGATAATCTGATTGACGGGAATCATCACATAGGTTTTTACGCTTACAACAATGATAATGCGATCTTTGAACGAAATAACGTTCAATATTCTGGTGAATATGGATACTACGTCTACCAGTCTGACTATCTAAATTTCACAGAGAACACATTTTTCTACTCAGGGACTGATCACTATGTAACTGGTGTCTATGGTGATGGGAATAGCAGACATTCTTTATACGAAAATAACTCTTTCACTTTTAGTGATTCTCTTGGTCATTCTTCTTCATGGTACGGATTCTTTCATTTGAAGAACTCAACTTTCAGGAATAATAGAATTGTTAACTGGATAAATAGCCACAGTGAACATGCGGCATTTTTATACATCTATGACTCATTTTTTGAAAACAACTTCGTTTACTTACGCTCAAATGGTGGTGACAATTGGAATCGCACAGCTTTCTCAGGGCATAGAAATACTAGTCTTAATGATACACTTATCCTCGGCAACTCAACTCAAGGCTATTATGGAAGTGATTGGACGATCCAGGGTGCGATAATTGAAGTACCAAATTCGAATAATACTTACCCAGCAATCGAATGTACCGGAGGTGTCCTAGAAGTTGACAATGTTACTATATCAAAATCTGCCTCTGGAATTTATGGTACTGGAGTTGGAGGACACATAAAGAATACACTGATTGATGTGTACGCCAGTACCTATGGGGTCAAAATCGAGAATAACTCCACTATGTCCATGTACAAAAACACAATCACTGGCAATAACTCTGGTACAGGCATATGGTCTGAAACCAATGCAACCGTGGCGACCAACAGTAATATTGTAGATGGCTTTGCCACAGGCATGTTGGCCAATAGTCAAAATACAGTTCAAACCTCTCTGTTCTCCAACAACACCATCAACTTCAGCGGGACAGACCTGCCGCCTCAAGTCGGTGATGTGGTGACTGTCAACAGCAATGCAGATCCGTCTGATATTTATGGCAACATTCTGCTGGATCCTCTATTTGTGCATCCAGATACTGGGAATTACGCACTGCAATTCAACTCACCTGCCATCAATGCCGGAGATATCGATTCCCTTGATCTGGATGGTACAGTAGCAGATATCGGTGTTTATTTCTACAATTATGGCTATGTACCTTTTGATGTGACTGTGGATAGCACGGGAGATGGTTATGTGGCCTTTAGTTGGGATATCATTGAATCAGACTCCATCCAGCAATTCATTCCTTACTATAAGCTTGCCACAAGTAATACCTGGATAGCCTGGAATCCGCGCACCAGCTATGATTGTTTTGTTGGCGGTCTAAATAATAACGTTGAGTATCATTTCGCTGTATCCGTGCAGTATCCAGTTCATGAGAGTGACCGCTCAGCAAGCATCACCGTAAAACCCGGATTATCCCAACTGGTATTATCTACCGACTTTATCGTGTCTCACCGTGATGTAGGCGAGACCGTGGTGGAGACCTTTGATATGAGCAATCCTGGTAACCGGGATCTGGTCTGGTCGCTGGCTGGCACAGGTTCCTTTGATGCAACAACAGGATTTGTTGCCCCTGGAGCTACAACCACCATTCATGATACACTGATAAGCAATAGTAATGGGGTGAGCCCAGGAGCAATTCTGATAAATACTAATGATCCTGAACATTTTATTGATGCAGTGGGCATTTTAAATGTGGTTGGTAATTATGCTGCCGTTCCGGTGGATCATTTTAATCCCCTCAGCTCTGGTGATGCCAATTATTGGGTCGCCTTCACCTCAGCTCAGTTGGATGGAAGCTCGCTGCAATCAGGAGATGAGATCGCCATTTATGATGATGATGCCTGTGTGGGCGCAGGTATGATGACAGGTAGTTATCCCTATGTCATTCAATGTTTTGGATACACAGCAGGTGATACTCTCCAGGTAAAAATCTACGATTATGATCAAGCCCGGGAAATCGAGACAGATTTCACTATTGTAGCTGGTACTTTTGTTTTTCCAGCTGGTGGTGCCACTGCTTTTGCCTATGGCAGTATCAATGCCTCGGCTTACCGTACCCAGATTGTTGAATTGAATAGTGGCGTATTCAATTTGGTCTCAGTTTATGATTTTCCACGTTACCCAGATATGTGGAATGTATTTGGCAACACACTTGATAGTCTTGAAATCGTATACAATGATCAGGGAAATGCCTATATCCCAATTTATGGAATCAATACGATTGGGAATTACAATCTGGTTGATGGATATCATGTTTTTTCAAGGGATCAGAACCCGGAGATGCATGTTACTGGATTATCAATAAATCCTGCTGATTACCCAATCACGATTCAACCTAATCGATTTAACTCGATAGCATACCTGAACAATACTGCCATGCCAATTGTAGATGCCTTTGCAGCAATTACTAGTTCTATAGAAATCGTACAGGATGATGCAGGCGGAGTGTATATCCCAGGTCTGAGTGTCAATACGATCGGCAATATGCAACCCGGAAAAGGCTATCAGGTTTTCAGTACTGAAACCGAGGATATCACCTTGACTTATCCGGATGCTTCTGCTGTGCTATTGGCAAAGGCAGAGTCTGGCTCTCCTGAAGATGTTGTAATTCAGCCGCGGTATTTCCAGGCTGTAGCTGCAACGGGACTACCATATACGGTGATTGTCTCTGAACTAATTTTGGATGGTCGAAATGTTGACCTCCATGGAGAACTTGCAGTCTACGATGGAAGCCAATGTGTTGGTGTTTCTACCTTTGATTCCTTCCCGGTTGTCATCACAGCCTGGGGTGGAAGCCAAGACTATGGTCTTGCCGGTTATGAGGATGGAAATCAAATCTCATATCGGATCTATATCGAAGAGTATAATCGTGAGGTCCAGGTTGCTGGAAATGGAGCAAATTTCGGTGATGCTGGCTATGCTTTGGAAAGGTTGACCGCTAACCCGGGTATCATTCCAGAAAATTTCTATTTAGGCCAGAATTATCCTAATCCTTTTAATCCGCAGACTACCATCAGCTATGGTCTTGAATCAACTACTGATGTGCAGCTCGTGGTCTATGATGTGAGAGGACGAGTGGTCTGGTCAAAGAGTGTTGGTCAGCAAATCCCTGGACACTATGAGCTTGTATGGTCCGGGATGACAAATGATCAAATGCTCGCTGCGTCAGGTTTGTACATTTACAGAATTATTGCCGGAGATCAATTTACTGCTGTCAGAAAGATGGTTCTGATCCGGTAGGGGGAGGCATGCTGATTAATAAAATCCTCTCTCTGATGCTGGTCAGTACAATGGTTGCTGCACAGCCATACTTCACTCCTGTGGGGTCTACAGGTGTGCCATATATCATTATCATTACGAATGTTGATGTTTCTGGAACCGAGTTGGCGACTAACTCTGAGATCGCGGTTTTTGATGATACGCTTTGTGTTGGAGTAGGCGTTTTTGATGGAAATTATAATTATCAATTCTCTGCCTGGCAGGCGAACCAGGGGCAGGAGCTACCTGGTTTTACTATCGGTGCCGAGATGGATTTCCGTGTTTGGACTCAATATGGTGGGGTATGGCAGGAGTTTGAGGCGATTCCAACATTTGAAGAGGGGGACGGGACCTTTGGCAATGGTTTGTATGCTGTCCTGTCCTTAAATATTTCCGTGGTGGGAATTGGTTCAGGAGCTACAACCATACAACCCTCATCATTTGTTCTTGAAGCCTATCCGAATCCGTTTAACTCTGAAATTAGAATCCCCATTACACTTGATGAGAAGTCATCTGCCGAACTCACCATCATGTCCTTGAGGGGTCGTCAATTGTGGTCGCGAGACGTCACGGGCTCAGTTCAATTGAGCTGGAAGGGTTTGGATCAAAATGGCAGAGCGCTTCCAACTGGAACATATCTGATCGTTATGCAGAGCGAAACCCAGCAGATCGTGGAGCAAATCACCTTATTGAAATAGTTATGTTGAAGAACTTAAGAAATAAATTAATTCACTTTGCAGGACTTGTGTTTGCGCTACCCCTGATAGTTAGTGCCCAATCACATTTTACACCTGTGGAGCCCACTGGTCTTCCTTACCATATTATTATCAATTCAAACTCAATTGCCGGAGTTTACAACGCCGCTCAGGTGGAGATAGGTATTTTTGATGGAGCTTTGTGTGTGGGCTCTGGAACTGTAGGTATAAATTCCAATCAGAGTCTGGATATTGTTGCCTGGGAAGGGGATTCGAGCTATAACCTGGATGGTTTTACTGCAGGAAATCCTATAAGTATTAAGCTTGCAGTAGTTGAATTCGGGATCACAAATGTCATGCCGGCTACTGTGAACTATGATGTGGGTGATGGAAATTTTGGTACCGGTTCTTATTCTGTGGCCAGTGTTACTGGAACTATTGAAGAGGTACCGGATATTGAGGTCAATCCATCCCTATTGAGTTTTGGGGCTTTAGATTTAGGCGACACAGACGTACGA
>Ga0257119_1001859_pt1 | contig 13719 bp, 17 predicted proteins | sample SI112_200mmetaG_FD_190179 | JGI IMG/M metagenome (GOLD analysis project Ga0257119, IMG submission 190179) | Marine microbial communities from Saanich Inlet, British Columbia, Canada - SI112_200m | ecosystem: Environmental > Aquatic > Marine > Inlet | place: Canada: British Columbia | collected... | reverse complement strand
ATGACCCATTCTTATTTATTTTCTTCATTGATATCATTATCCATATATGAGTATTACCAGTAAGCTATTATTTTTAATAAATTCTTTAATGGGTTTGTTTATTTTCATTCTTCCATCAGCTTTGATCACTATTCCAAAAGGAGGAGGCGTTGTTGCTTTGATGCTTATTTTGAGCCTTGTTGGTTTGGCTATAAACAGAGATAAATTAGAGCTGAGCAAGTGGGAAAAATATTTTGTCTTTTCATTTATATTTTACTTTTTTGTTGTGGCAGTGAATTTATGGTGGTTTGATGGAAAATTGCATGATCTTGACACACCTTCTCGTTTAGTTTTGGTGCTACCTATTTATTTTTTTATTAGAAAAACAGATATTAAAGTTGATTGGTTTATTTGGGGGGTTGTTCTTGGCTCAATTTTAGCTGGATTGATCAAATTTGGAATTATTGACGTGCATTATCTTTCAAAAATAGTTACAGTTCAAACCGGCAGTTTTACTTTGCTTTCTTCAATATTCGCTCTGTCTAGTCTAATGTTTGTCGGAAAGGGCAGCTCAACAATTAAAAATACTTTGCTATTTGTTGCTTTTGCTTCGGGCATAGTAGCTTCATTTATGTCAGGAGGTAGAGGGGTGTGGATTGCGGCAATATTATCGTTGATATTTATATTTATAATTAATCCAATGCGGTGGAGTATTAGACTTAGATTATCAGCTGTGTTGTCGATGATTATATTATTTTATTCAGCTTACTTAATTCCTCAAACAGGCGTAAAGAATAGGATTGATTTGGCATTAAAAAACACTACTAGCTGGGTCCAAAATGGGCAAGCAAATACATCTTCTGGTGCTAGACTTGAAATGTGGAAAGCCTCCTTTGAGGTGATTAAAGAAAATCCAATTATTGGCGTTGGGGAAGATAACTATGCTAAGCATCAGAAAAGACTAATTGAGCAGGGAAAAATAGATAAATTTGCTGGTAACTTCCGTCATCCACATGGGGAATATATCACCAGTTTGGTTGAACAAGGGTTAATAGGATTGTTGGCATTTCTTTTAGTTCTATTTACCCCAATCATGTTTTTTTTCAACATAATTAAACGCAACCTGTTTAATTATCAAGAAAGAGTGCTTACAGCATCAGGGATGTTGGTTGGGCTGCATTATTTGTTCTATTCTTTTACATCAGGCGTATTTGATCATCAATCAACAACGCTTTTTTATGTAGTATTTATGGTAATTATTTTTGGACTTATTGAATCTAATTCGAGGACTAAGATTTGAAATTTGTAATCACTGGAGGCGCTGGATTTATTGGTTCAGCGGTTATTCGCCATATTATTAATAACACTGATCATAGTGTTGTTAATATAGATAAGCTTACCTATGCAGGGAATCTAGAATCATTAGAGCCTGTTAAAAATGACAACAGATACTCATTTGAACAGGTAGATATCTGCGATGTTAATGAAGTAAAACGTGTTTTCAATGAACATCAACCTAATGTGGTTATGCACTTAGCTGCAGAGTCGCATGTGGATCGTTCTATTGATGGCCCCGGTGAATTTATCCAAACTAATATTGTTGGCACTTATGTATTACTTGAAGAGGCTAGAGATTATTGGTCAAGCTTAAGCGATGATAAAAAAGCTAGCTTTAGATTTCATCATGTGTCCACTGATGAAGTTTATGGTGATTTAGAAGGTACATATAATTTATTTACTGAGCAGACACCTTATGCGCCAAGTTCGCCTTATTCAGCTGCTAAAGCAAGCTCAGATCACTTAGTGCGTGCATGGCAACGCACTTTCCAATTGCCAACACTAATTACCAATTGTTCTAATAATTATGGGCCCTACCAATTCCCAGAGAAGCTTATTCCGCTTATTATTCTTAATGCCTTAGAGGGTAAAGAATTGCCAATATACGGCAATGGTAAGCAAATACGTGATTGGCTCTATGTTGACGATCACGCCAGGGCATTAGTTCATGTTGCACTAACTGGTGAGATTGGCGAAACATACAATATTGGTGGGCATAACGAATTACAAAACATTGACGTTGTCAAAACTGTTTGCAGTATTTTAGATGGGTTGGTGCCAAGTAGTATTGACGGTATTGATCGATATGAGCAGCTTATTATCTATGTAGGCGATAGGGCAGGACATGATGTAAGATATGCTATTGATGCGACAAAAATTTCTGATGAACTTAATTGGACGCCAAATGAAACATTTGCAACAGGCATTAAAAAGACTGTACAGTGGTATTTAGATAATCAAGTTTGGTGCGATCATGTTAAAGATGGTAGTTATCAAGGTGAAAGATTGGGGGTAATAGAATAATGAAAGGAATCATATTAGCTGGAGGATCAGGTACAAGATTACACCCTGTAACTCAGGCAATATCAAAACAACTATTGCCAGTTTATGACAAACCTATGATTTATTATCCGTTGTCAACTCTTATGCTTGCAGGCATTAAAGATATACTGATTATCTCAACGCCGCAAGATACCCCAAGGTTTGAGCAGTTACTGGGTGACGGCTCCCAATTAGGGGTTAATTTATCCTACAAGATTCAGCCATCACCCGACGGTCTAGCTCAGGCTTTTTTAATTGGAGAGGAATTTATTGATGGAGATTCATGTGCATTAGTATTAGGTGATAATCTATTCTTTAGTCATGACTTTTCTGATCTATTATTAAGTGCTGCCAATAGCGCTAATGGCGCAACTGTCTTTGCATATCCAGTCAGCGATCCTGAACGCTACGGGGTGGTAGATTTTGATGATCAAGGGGTGGCGCTTTCGATTGAAGAGAAGCCGAATAATCCAAAATCTTGCTATGCAGTAACGGGATTGTATTTTTATGATCATCGTGTTGTAGATATTGCTAAAACCATCAAGCCTTCAGATCGAGGAGAGTTAGAAATAACCAGTATTAATCAATACTATTTAGAGAATCAAGAGCTTGATGTGCAAGTTATGGGTAGAGGTATGGCCTGGCTAGATACTGGCACCCATGAATCATTATTAGAGGCCTCACAATTTGTACATGCCTTGGAAAAACGACAAGGGTTAAAAATTGCCTGCCCAGAAGAAATCTCTTGGAGGAATGGTTGGATAGATACGGGTCAACTGAAAAAAATTGCCAAATCACTTGAAAAAAGTGGATATGGTGAATACTTGTTGCAACTAATCAACCAAAAGGTTTTTTAATGCAAGTACATACTGCCCATATTCCAGATGTACTGATTTTAGAGCCAAAAGTATTTGGGGATGAAAGAGGGTTTTTCTTAGAAAGTTGGAATCAAAAGACCTTAAAAGATCAAGCGGGCATCGATGAGGTTTTTGTGCAAGATAATCACTCAAAATCATCTAAAGGTGTTCTAAGAGGCTTGCATTATCAGCTAGAACAGCCACAAGGAAAATTAGTAAGGGTGGTAACAGGCCGTGTTTTAGATGTAGTTGTAGATGTCAGGAAGTCATCACCTACATTTGGCCAGTATTTTTCAATTGAACTCAATGACCAAAATCACTTACAATTGTGGGTGCCACCAGGAATGGCCCATGGTTTTGTAGTTTTAAGTGAGACAGCGGACTTTATGTATAAAACCACTGATTATTATGCGCCACAGTATGAGCGAAGCATTCTTTGGAATGATAATGATTTGGATATTGATTGGCATCTTGGTGATATTACGCCATCATTATCAGACAAAGACAAGGGTGGCGTAAGTTTTAAAAACGCCGAGTATTATGATTAACATTAATAGAGGCTAACAATGGAACAAAAAGTATTATTTAAAGTACACATGCCAAAATCGGTTGATAAGCCGCTACTGGAAGTTTTACACAGTGGATTTATCGGACAAGGTAAAAAAGTAGATGAATTTGAAGAAAAGTTAGGTCAATACTTCGGTAATAAGAAAGTTTTAACGCTTAATTCTGGCACTTCAGGATTGCATTTAGCTTTAAGATTAGCTAATGTTGGTCATGGAGATGAGGTTATTACAACTGCCATGACTTGTACTGCAACCAATATGCCTATATTAGCAGCTGGCGCTAAGATAGTGTGGGCTGATGTCAATCCGATAACAGGATTGATTGACCCACAAGCTATAGAAGAAAAGATTACATCGAAGACAAAAGCCATTATGATGGTTCATTTTGGCGGCATTCCTTGCGATATTGATGCAATTAACGCCATAGCAAAAAAATATAATCTTAAGACCATTGAAGACGGTGCGCATGCGATAGGAGCAGAATACAAGGGTTCAAAGGTAGGAAATCATTCAGATTTTATTATGTTTTCATTGCAAGCAATTAAGCACTTCACCACAGTAGATGGTGGTTTATTATTGTGCAAAGAGCAGTCTGATTATGAAAGAGGAAAATTACTTAGATGGTACGGTATTGATCGAGATGAAAAAAGAAAAGAGTTTAGGTGTGAAGAGGATATAGTTGAGTATGGTTATAAATACCATATGAATGATATCAGTGCAACAATCGGCATTGAGCAGTTAAAACATATAGATGAAATAGTTAGCAAGCATATTGATAACCAAGAATATTACGACCGAACATTGCAAAATATAAAAGGCGTTACCATCATTCAAAAGCCAAAAGTGTCAAAGTCTTCTTCTTGGCTTTACACCCTACACATTGATAAACGAGATTTGTTTAGCGTCTGGATGAGTGAACAAGGCGTTATGACGTCAAGAGTACACGAGCGTAATGACAAACATACAGCTTTTGATGATAGCTTGTGTGAATTGCCAGGTGTAGATGCTTTTAATACTACTCAAGTTTCAATTCCGGTTGGCTGGTGGATTACCAAACAAGACAGAGAATATATTGCCAATAAGATTCAAGAGTTTTCGAACTTGTATTTATTAGATTAGTTATTACTTACATTTATTGGGCAGTCCCCAACTATCTGGCCTGCCAAGAATCAGCCAACTAATCACCACTGCTCTATCGATTAATTTTTTTCTTAGTCTAATATTAAGGTTTAATGTAACTACAGTGGCTATTAAATAGAAAATAAAGTCCAGAATTAATTTCGGAATATTCCATGTATAAAGAATCGCCAATTGATATTTTGGAAATATTTTTTTCCAAAATATTAGTCTTGATCTGAAAAATTCAATTCTAGATGATGCAAATACACTACTAGTACTACCCCCACCAACATGTGAGATTTTTATCTCTGGTGCAAACATCACTTTCCATTTGCTATTGTTTATTCTGTAACACCATTCGGTTTCCTCGTGATAGAAGTAAAAATCTTCGTCATACATACCGATGTCATTAACCATTTCTCTTCTCACTGCTAAGCACGCACCTCTCAAAATAGAGACATTAGAAAAAGAATTAATATTTCGATTTTTTATAGGCCTGCCTATCAGGTCGAGTTGAGATAATAGATTGGGGCTATGTGTCCCGTATGACCTCATCTTGTCTCCATTGGGTGAGAACATTTGTGGGCCAATTAGTCCGGCTTTCTTATCAGAGTTAAACAAATTTTCAAAAGCCTCAAGACTGCCTAGTGGTAATTCAATATCATTATTGCATAATAAGAAATATTCACCATTACCTTGAATCATTGACTGGTTACAAGAAAAACCATATCCCGCATTACATGCGTGTTTAATAATTTTCACATGACGATACACGCTATCTTGTTCAACTTTATCTATTGAATTATCAGTACTATTATTGTCAACAATGATTACTTCATCATTTTCAGTCATATCAGCCAAAATGCTATCTAGAACAGATTTAAGTGTTTCAAATCCATTTCGATGAATAATAGCTATAGTGAATCGTTTTGATTGTTGAACCATAAGGAATTATTGCGTAATTTTGTAATAGATATATAGTTATACCTGTTAATGGTATCAATATATGGACAAACCTTGGGTATGATGTTTAGAAGTCCAAATTAAGCGAATTTTAAGTGAGAGTTTTACAAGTAAATACCGAAAAAACCTGGCGAGGCGGAGAAAGACAAACACTGTATACGATTGAAAGTTTAATCTCTCAAGGTGTCGACTGCCAGTTGATGGCATTAAAAGGCTCGTTAATGCATCAAAGAGCTACAGCAATGGGCATTAGCATAATTACCGTAGAAAGCATGGTAGATACGTTAAAGAAATTGTCTAATTTGAAAGAAAAGTTTGATGTGATTCACGCACAAACAGGCAAAGCGCATACACAATGTGTTTTAACTAAGGTTTTTCATAAAACCCCTGTTGTTTATACTAGAAGAGTTGACTTTGTTCCTAGTGGCTTTAGCACTCGATTGAAGTATAAATTTACTAATAAGGTTGTGTCAATATCTCCAATTATTTCATCTATTCTTAATCAATCCAGAATGTCTTCTGACTCTCCAGTTATTAGCTCCGCAGTTAAGAATAAAAATCTTGATATTAAAAGAGCTTTAGAATTAAAAAAATCACTTGGCATTCAAGATGGTGTCAAAATTATTGGCCTGATTTCAGCATTGGAATCGCATAAAGATCCTATTACTACGTTAGAAACTATTCATGAACTACAAAAAGTTAGACAAGATTTCGTAGTTTTGCATTTTGGCGATGGAGCTCTATTTGACCAAGTATCAGGCATGATTAAAGATTTAAGTTTAGATCGGCTTTATTTTCAAATGGGCCATCATGAAAATGTAGAGGATTATTTTTTTATAATGGATGTTTTTCTCATGACTTCAAAAGAAGAAGGTCTAGGTAGTAGTGTATTAGATGCATTTAATTATGAAGTGAGTGTTGTATCAACAAATGCTGGTGGTCTAAATGATCTTGTAAAAGATAGAGGTTTTGTGTGTGATATTGGCGATACTCAATGCTTATCACAAGGTTTGAGTTTAGCGTTAGACTCTTCTAAAGAGTCGATTGCGCACAAGATAAGTGCTAAGGAATACTGTGATAATGAGATGGGTGTTGATCTCATGGCCGGTAAGTATATTGATCTATATAAGGGGTTAATAAGTGGATAGACCTTTGTTAAGTGTTATTATTATTACTAAAAATGAACAAGATAATATTCTAGATTGTTTGGAATCAGTCAACTGGGCCGATGAGATTATTGTGGTTGATTCCAGCAGTACCGATAAAACAGAAGAAATATGCAGAAAATATACTGACAAGTTTTATGTTAAAGACTGGCCAGGCTTTGGCATTCAAAAACAAAGAGCTCTAGAGTTGGCCTCTCATAAATGGGTCTTATCCGTTGATGCAGATGAGCGTGTCACGTCAGAGCTAAGAGATGAAATTATTAACAAAATGGCTCATGATTCAAATATTAGCGGTTATCTAATTCCAAGATTATCCAATTACCTTGGCAAAGATATTTATCATGCGGGTTGGTATCCTGATTACACATTAAGACTGGTCAAAAAACAAAAATCTCATTTTACTGAAGATATAGTCCATGAAAAGATGGTGGTTGATGGATCGATTGGAAAACTCTCCAATCACTTTTTGCATTATCCGTATAAAGATATCTCCCATCACCTTCAAAAAATAAATACTTACTCTTCTCTATCTGCAGAGAAAATGTTTGATAATGGAAAGCGTGTTGGTTGGTCAATGGTTGTTCTTAAAGCTATTTTTGGCTTTGTTCGAGCTTATATTTTTAGAAGGGGCTTTCTAGATGGGTGGTCAGGATTGGTTGTATCAATATCCACTGGATTGTCTACTTATTTAAAATATTTAAAATTAAAGGAATTACGCATTAGTAAAAAATAGTTTATGTCAAAAAGAATTTGGAATCGAATTAAAAGAGAGGGGTTAGTAAACGAGATTAGACGCCTAAGGGTAAAGTCTTTATTCTTAAAGAATGATGTTTATAATTCTTTAGGTCTAAAATCTATTAATAAAGACTCTTCACCAAAATATGCAAAGTCTTTTTATGGCCCATTAATGTTTGAAACTGGAAAGATGTAACGTTTAGATTTTGTATACGTGGCAGCTATGGCACCGTATTTTCAGATTATCTTAAAAATTATACAAAACCATTTTGTTTTATAGATATTGGTGCTAACCAAGGTTTATATTCTTTAATTGCGGGTAATAATGAAAATTGCCTTAAGGTATTTGCCTTTGAGCCCGTGCCTACTACCGCTGGAATTTTTAACAAAGAATATTGGTGCGAATAATTTGGACAGGAAGTCAGAAGTTCACGCTAAAGCTGTCAGTAACGAAAATGCTTGTCACAAGATTTATATTAATTTAGAACACTCTGGTGCAACGAGTATTGACTAAGTAACAAGTGAAAGTCAATCATCTCAAGCTGTTGATATTGAAACCGTTAATTCATCATACCTTGATGAATTAACTATTCCAAAAGATGTGGATATAGTTATTAAGGTAGATGTCGAAGGTCACGAAAGGGTTGTTATTGAGCAATTAGTAAAGACAATTTTTTTTGCACAATATAAATACAATTTATTATGAGTATGATACAAAAATTCAAGACGATATGAATACAATAGAAGTGCTATTAAAACAGAATGGCTTTGTTAATTTTTTTGAGGTGAAGGATGAGGGGGTAAAAGACGTTTTTAATATGTTAGGCGTAAAGAACGCTTGCTAATTAATTATGTTTTTTAGCCACACAAATAATATAATCTGATAAAGCTAATTTTTTTATTATATGAACAAAAATGTAATTAAAAAAGTTAACTTTTCCGTTGGTAATAGAGCTAGGCCAGGATTCATAATGCACAGTTTCAAACCCTGATTTTGCCAGAATAGTTTTTAAACTTTTTCTATCAAAGGCATAAATATGCGCAGGGAATCCAAAGTGCTTGTATCCTTTTTTTAATCCTTTTTTGTGCAAGAATCTTTTAAACCTGGTGCTTATACCGCCATGATGTGGGACATGAATAAATATATAGCCACCTTGTTTCATACGGTCTTTACATTCAGTTAATACTTTTATTGGGTCATAGAGGTGTTCTAAAACATCCAGTAATAAAACACCGTCATATTTAATATCTGACTGATAATTTCCCAATTGCATATTATGGACTGTGATGCCAGTTTTTTCTTTGGCAATCCTTGCACCAACAGAGCTAATTTCAACTCCTTCAGAATAATATCCATTTTCTTCTAATGACTTAACAGTTAATCCAATATCACAGCCAACATCCAAGATAGAAGAGCTTTTGTTTAAAAACTTTTTAACAAGATTAGTATTTTCTTGTACTAAATAATAATGGAATTCTTTATTATTTTTCCATTTATCATAACTCCACTCATCATACTTGGAAGGGTCTTTCCAATCATCACCTTCATAAAGCTTTAGCAATTCTTTTTCAACAAGCCTGGGTGATGCGTATTCAATATTACAATCAAGACATTTGTAAAAGCCAATGCCATCATCTCTCTTGTAAATTAATGCACTATCTGCATTATTACTACAAGTGGGGCAAGCAACCTCTTCATATTTATTATTCATAATATTTTTTTTACAAAGATTAGTGTTTTACATTCATACTGTTTTCTGTCTATTTGATCATGTGAATGATCTCCAGGGATGCAAAAATTTAGATCACATGTGTAGCCATTTTTTTTCATAAAATATATAAATTTTTTTTCAGATATGAACAAATTTGGAAATGTATCTGAACCCATATTTTGTTGTAACACCCATATATCATTTGGAATTTCAGTAAAAATACTTTCTGAGAAAATAATATATTTTGGATTAAATTCTATTAGGCTTTGTATGAGGGTTTTGTAATTAGCTATGTATTGAACAGATGATCCAAAATATATAATGTCCAGTGCATTGTGAGAAATACTCTTTACGTCTGAAATATATTTAAGAACATTAGAATGTTGACTTGGAACTAGGTTATTAAATTTAGAAGCCACCTCATCCCTTTCTAGAACATAACATAGTCCAAGCGGCGCTTTTGAACTACTTAGATGAGAAAATACTGAATTCACTCCACCACCAATATCAAGGATAGTGAAATTATCAGTTTTAAGTGTTGCAGAAATAATAGGCACAATCATATTTCTGCCGATTGTGTATTTTTCATTTACTGTGAATTTTTTTAACGATCGATTATCATATTTTTTATTAGCGTATCCTTGTTTTTTAGAAGAATTTTTCTCTGCTTCACTCCAGGTGTTATATAGGCCAGAATAAATCGAATTATTCTTTTTGTTAAAAAGTAGCTTTATTTTTTTAATATACCTTTCCATAATACCTCTAATTTTGATAAATCTTAGAATAAGACTTTAAAGTACAATTAGTTGTTGTATCCCAATTAATTTTTTTTGCTTTTTTAAATCCGTTTTCTGCAATTTTTTTTCGAAAGTCTGCTTGATTGTATAGCGTTTTAATTCCGTGTGATATTTCCTTAGAGATTTTTGGATTATCTAAAATAATAGCCTCGTCAGCACCAAGATGTTCGCTAAATCCACAGTACTTAGCGCTACTCACAATGACAGGAAGTTTGTGTGACATTGCCTCTAACACAACCATGCCATAAGTATCGCCAAGCGTAGGATGAATGAGAGTATCTGCTACGGGATAGAGTTTACTCATATTCTTAATTACACCAATAAAGTGAGTATTGTTTTGCACTGTAGGAGAGTTTATTTGAATATCTTTTGGATTGCCACTGCCTGCAACGACAATATGAATATCTTTATTATTCAAAATTTCTAATGCTTTAATAATAGCTGGAAGGCCTTTTCTCTTAAAGCCGTGAGCAACAAAGAGCAGTACAAATGCAGATAATGGAATATTATGCTTTTTTCTAAACTCTTGACGTAATTCAGCTATCTTTTCATCGCTAGTTGATTGAATCTCAATGCCGGGGTGGGCGATAGTGATATGCCCATTAAGATTGGGATAGCTTTCTAGAATGTTACGAGATAAGTATTCAGAGACACTAATAAAGTGTCGATTAGGCAATACTTGCATTTCCTTATTTTCCAGCCATAAGTACGCCATTTTCCTAGGGCTTAACAAGGTGTTTGCCCAGCGCAATATCTTTCTAATACCCTTGGACTGAGCCCACTTAGTTCTCACGCACGGCACATGTAGCGTATAAATATTGGCGTGTGTTGCCATGTCATGGGAATGCACAATATCAAATTTATTCTGTGTGGCACGCTTTGTTAGCCATGAGAATAATAGCTGATTGACAAACCTAGGCTTCTTGAACCATTGCGGTATTTTATGAAAGGATATGTTGTCTGAGTGTTCAGAATTATGTTGTGAAAATACATGCACTTCATGAATTTTACTTAGTCTATTGGTTAACTCTACACAGTAGCGCTCGGCACCACCACCAGAGGCGCTATAGTTTCGAATTAGTACAGCAATTCTTAGTTTGTCATCACTCATGCTTATCTTCGTATTTGCTGAGGATTTTCATTAAAAATAAGTGCACAAAGGTGCGATGTGTAATTGGAATCCTTGGCAAGGTTAGCAGGTTGTCACCAGATTTTGCACGACCACGATCAACAGTTGTTGCGGTACTATATCCGGCCCTTTTGGTGATAGCTACAATTTCATCATTGTAGCTTCCATACGGGTAGCAGAAATGCTCAACAGGACAACCGAATTGATTTTCAAGGTCAAGCTTAGATTTTGTGATTTCTTGGGTGGCTAATTCTATATCGATCTCAGCAAGACGTACATGATTTTGGGTGTGTGATCCAATCTCCATGCCACTATTAGCCCATTGTTTAACTTCATTTTCACCCATTAATGGGTTTTCTGGAATGCCTTTGTCAAGATCCCAATGATTGATGCCGCCAATATTTTGGCTGATAATGTAATTAGTGGCGGTAAATCCAAATTTTTGTAATATGGGTAGTGCGTGAGTTAAGTTATTTTTAAATCCATCATCAAAAGTAATCCCAACAACTTTACCCTGTTTTTTACCTGTTAAGTAGGGCTGTAAGTCACCCATGCTTAATCCTTTGAACCCTAATATTTTTATTAGCCACATTTGTAATTTAAATAATTTTGGTGGCACGTGCAAACTGCGCATAACAGTACCTTTAGGCATTGATGCAATACTGTGGTACATAAGAATGGGAATGGGTTTTTGTAGCATTCGTCGATTATATCAAATATATTGAATCATGCATTTATAATGAACCGTTATGAAAGTATTAATTGAACTTCCAACTTGGCTAGGTGACTGTGTGATGGCAACACCTGCGATTGAAAATATCGTAAATTTTTACAATGATGTGGAAATGACCTTTATCGGCTCTTTTGTATCGATTGAAGCGATGAAAGATCACCCAAAAGTAGTAAAAACAGCTGTTTTGGATAAGAAATATGGCTATTTGTATAAAATAGCAAAAGAATTGGGTAAATTTGATGTATTTTTCTCATTTCGAAGCTCAACTCGATCAAAATTTCTGAAATTTTTAATATCAGCTGATAGCAAACATCAATTTGATAAAAATAAATATATTAATTGCCACCAGGTTAAAAAATATAATGACTTTATTAATGATGGTTTAGGTATTGATTCAAGCCCTGGAAAATTAAAGATTTATACACAGAACCAATCTTCAAGTGTTAGTCAGAAGTCGCTCCTGGGTATTAATCCGGGTGCATCATACGGCAGTGCCAAGCGTTGGTATCCTGAAGAATTTGCAAAGGTAGCTGGAGAATTATCAGGCCAGTATGATATTGTAATTTTTGGTGGTCCCGGTGAAGTAAATATTGCTGGCGATATTGAAAGATTATTGATTGAGAAGGGGGTTGGTAATTATCAAAATTTAGCTGGCAATACAACTATTCCAGAGTTAATTAATAATATTTCAAATCTTGATTTGTTTATTACCGGTGATAGTGGCCCTATGCATGTTGCTGCGGCATTTCAAGTGCCTACTGTGGCAATATTTGGCCCGACTAAAGACGATGAAACTTCGCAATGGATGAATGATAAAAGTATTATTGTTAAAAAGAATTTAGATTGTCAGCCTTGCATGAAGCGCACTTGCCCTTTGCAACATCATAATTGTATGAATCTAATCAAAGCAGTGGACGTACTGGACTCTGTCAAAACTTTTTAATTAATCTTTAAAAGCTTGATCAATTAAGTGGCAAATTGTATGCCCAATAACAATATGCATTTCTTGAATGCGTGGCGTGTCTTCGGCAGGAATTATCAAATTAACATCACACAGATTATTCATCTCACCGCCATCTCGCCCACTAAAGCCAATAAGTTTACAGCCTAATTTTTTTGCAGTTCTAAGTCCGCTGATAACGTTACCACTACTACCACCAGTACTGATGCCGATGACTACATCGCCTTTATTGGCCAAGGCTTCAACTTGGCGATCAAATACACGACTATAGCCATAATCGTTGCCAATTGAGGTGAGTGCTGATGTGTCGGTAGTTAGGGCGATAGCAGCCAAACCTTTGCGTTCAACTTTGTATCTTCCGACCATTTCTGCTGCGATGTGTTGGGCATCAGCTGCACTGCCGCCATTGCCAAAAATTAAAATTTTTCCGCCATTGTTGAGACTATCAATACATAACTGAGCTGCGACTTCCACTTGATTTGTGAGAGTGGACATGTTTTGAGCAACTTTCAAGTGCTCGGAAAATTCATTTTCAATAAGTGATTTCATGATTTTTGTATTTTTTCAATGGTTTTTGTGGTGCTTTTGCCGTCTACAAATTGTACTAATTTTAATTCATCAGC
>Ga0257119_1001855_pt1 | contig 13755 bp, 7 predicted proteins | sample SI112_200mmetaG_FD_190179 | JGI IMG/M metagenome (GOLD analysis project Ga0257119, IMG submission 190179) | Marine microbial communities from Saanich Inlet, British Columbia, Canada - SI112_200m | ecosystem: Environmental > Aquatic > Marine > Inlet | place: Canada: British Columbia | collected... | reverse complement strand
AAGCCGATCTATTCAAAAAGATCGGCCTTTTTGTCGTAGGGTCAAATTTTGCTAGGCAGAATCTGACTCTACTAATATTTTGGTAGCGGGGGCTGGATTTGAACCAACGACCTTCGGGTTATGAGCCATAACAAATGAGTTAATTTATATTTTATAATCAACACCTTGCGACACTTGCCAACCTTTTATTACCTGTGAAATAGATATATCGTGCATTAATAAAATCAATCAGTTATAAATGCAATGACACAACTATGACACAACCTTGCTTGAATCTGGAGCGCATCTTACACGCCAAAAAAAATAAAGTCAAGAGTTATATTCAAGTCGATTGATCGACTAGCTCTTTCCATATTTGTTCATTACTCTTCGCTGCGCCTCTTGTATAAGATCATTGTACCTATCAATATATACCTGCTTCTCATCAGCAGTTAGGTTCTTATTGGCATACACTAGCTTTATCTTGGTGCGATATTTCGTCAGCTTCTTGGCGGTACGGTTTACCGCTTTCCTCATAGCTAAAGCATCACTATGATTCGATGCGTACTCAGCCGCTTTCTCGTATTCCCCTATAGCACGATAATCCTTGATGGTTTTGTAAGCCATATTAGCTTCTGTTCTTATGTCGTACATTACCTGCCCGATACGAGTTGAAGTTGCACCTCCTCCTCTCTGCATAAATGCCTTAACAATAAAGTAATCATCCCAATGAGTTGAGGGCTTATCGTTTTCAGTTAGCAGATCAATCCCCCCATCAGTGATCATCATCGCTGTACCTCCAACCCAACCCAGATACCCTTTGATTAAGTAGTCAGCTTGCATAGGTGACATATCTATATTACCTAATGACAACTCCCTGACTGCAGAGGATGAAACTTTACCCAACGCGCTAGTCCAAGACGTAACTCTCGCTTCTGGCGATAAGCCTGACTTGCCCCAACCTTCAATGGGTGAGTCTCTAAATGAATCGTAGTTAGCATATACATCAAGTATAGGCTTCAGTGCTTGCGGAACAGGATTCATGGCTAGTGTATCTGTTAGCGCATGAAACATACGACCTGCAAACAGTTCTCTTGAGTCTTCATCAAAGTCATTAATGAAAGTCTCAATTGCACGCTCTGCAAACACGCCTGCAATTCCTATCTCGAACGGTCTAGGGATAAAGAACATCGTATCCCCTGTGAGCATGGGGAGCTTAACAGCAATGTATGTATCTCTCTGCCATTGCTTCAGCTCTCTATAATCCTCATCATCCTTCATCGCCATAAAGATAGCAGCACTTGTTAAACCATACGCCCCTGCTACAGCAAGTAGTCGCGCCCTCTGCTCTTTATCAATTCCTGCTCGTCCGAGCTTATCCAAACCCTGCAGTCTTGCATTCATGAAAGGAACAAGCTGAGATAGCATTCTGATTGCAGCCCATTCACCTTGAACATCAAACGCCAGCAAATCTCTTGCAGCAAACGCAGCTTCTAACTCAGTGCCACCTGCCTCGATAACGCTATCATAAAGAGCTGCTCTGTTTACATTCTCCGCCCTTGATCCTATATCCTGCCATTTACCAAGACCTGTCTCAACACCGTCTTTAATCTTACCAAACAATGTCTGGAACTTCTCTTCACTATCTAGTATTTGAGAATGCTTAACTCCTTCTGTAATTAATCTTCTGGATGCGTCTGGATCTCCACCCAACTGATGACCAAATCTGAATGATCCACCAGATGCCAGCATACGAGCATAATGAAGAGAGTCTTCTTTTGTTCCATTCCATCCTGAAGACAGAGGATTCAATCCCATTTGACTGCCTTTTAGTTGCGAGATGCCAAGTACATGAATAGAGTCACGGATCAAGTTGCGTACTCTGAACTCTGGACTAATCGTCACCATTGTAGTCAGCATACTCTTAGCTTTACGCCCCACTCTCATCGCCATACTGCCAGAGCCGATAGGTTTTGAAGCTGTTAAGGAGCGTAGTGTTAGTTCATCATTAATGCGAACCCACACCTCTCTTCCGTTATGCCTAATATAGACCATATCCGAACCATGCTTGATCTTACTATTCTCTATCTTCTCTCCGAACAGTCCTTCTGGGTCGTGCAGTACATTTGCTACCGCCACCTCGCCCGCATTCTTGGAGATGTCAGATAGTTTTAAAGAGAGTGCTGTTTTGATTGCGCCAACAGCAGCCTGGTTACTCATTGAAGCGTTTAGCAGATGATTCCAGTTCATCAACACATTCTCTAATGGGTCGTTAATGTTTAACTCAGAACCGTGTATCTTCTTGTATGCTTCCTGCTTAGTTAGTCCACCCAATGTGGCAAGACCTGAAGATTCTGTATCCTCAAGCACACGATAAAATGGGATATAAGCGCCACCCTTCCAGATGTCAGCCTCTTTCTGACCAACAAGACCTGAGCTTACAGCAATATCCACAACACTCTCATGAAGTGACTGGAACTCTGCCAATGCCTTATCAAACGATTGCTCATTACCATTGCGTAAAGACAGTCCTGCTTTAATTGCAGCAGCTCTATTCTTAAATGGAAGTGACACATCCTCTGGTAATTCGCTCGCTCTCTTGGCAACCATATAGCTCAGGAAGTCATCCACCTTTCCTGCTAACGGATCAAGAATAGAAGCTAAACCAGATGACTGAGTTATCATTCCATTTGCATCCACCTTTATAGATGACTGGTCAAGCTGAACGTCACCATCTTTATTGACGATAAGTTTGCCATAATTAATCATAGCAAGAACTTTCTCTCGTGCAGAGGAGACCATTCTTGATCTCATCCAATCTGTTAATACAGGTTTATCTAGTCCTTGCGCTCTTGCTGAGATTTCAGCGTTACGCTTGATAGCGTGAGACTTGTCAAACATACCTTGTCGTAACTTATCAGACCACCCGTCCAGCACAGCACTGATCTTTTCTTTAAAGGTAAGTTTTTTACTCTTCCCAATACCAGACTTAAAGTCATCCATTGGGTCATAAGTCGATTGATCGACTACTGATTCTTCTCCAGCTCCTCCTCGTCCTTGATCGACTGATCCCATATCTTCTGCTCTTCTGGAGTCATTCCGTACTCCTCTATTCCGTGCTGAATCCCCCCTCCATTGGCTCGATAAGCTGCTGCTCTCGTTGCCGTTCTCTCCTCTAAAGTTGTTGTTAGCTTCGTCTCCGCTCCTAATGATAGGGACTCTTTTAACTTCCTTATTCTTTCTGCGGTCTGTTGCTCTGTCGTTTCTTCCATTACTTTCTCCTAATAAAATGTTATCACTCACGCCTATGTTATCAGATTTACTTAAAGAGTCAAATAGGGTGAACGCATCACTACCAAATGATGCCTTAAACAGTTCTGGTCGTGAAGTATAAAACGCACCTAGCTGTGCAAAAAACTCAGCCCTGTATTGTCCGTCAGTAAAGGTCTCCTTATCTGTGATAGGGTATCTAAAGAAGCTACCAACCGCTGAGGATGCGTCCTCATCTTGAGAATTTTCATGGCGACTATAATGCCCCTCAGCCTTGTAAGCTAACGACCCATCCTTCTTTACATCAAAAAGATCCATAGCGCCAGAAATAGACTCACCACTACTATTAATGTCTACCGAATGCCATAGCTCATGTGCTATACCATCTCTAAACTCTCTAAAGATATGGATACTCTGACCTGTTTCAGGTGACTGCAAGGCATCCGTATACTCATCCATCAGGTCTAAAGATACACGGATAACCTGTTTGCTTGGCACATACCCCATGCTGCGAGACTTACCGCCAATCACAATTCCTTTTAATGAGCTAAATGCGTGGGAGGGTATTCTGCCAGATTGAATCAAATCATTAATGGAGGCTTTAAGTATTGCCTCCTCCCTGATTGTTGGCTCAGATAGATTGTGACGCAAAGCCCATCCTATATTTTTAGTGATAATTCTTGACAGTCGCTTAATTAGATTTCTAACTGATAGCTTTACTGGTACTTTCTTAACAGTTACTGGTGTCTCATATATAATCTGACCCTCGTATAAGGGGTCGTTAATGGATCCTGACACCTCGCTCTTGAAACTTGTGGAAGATGATTCAGCTTTATGACTTACCCCTTTCTTGTTTGCTGCTCTATCAAATGCTCTGGCGGTATTACCTGCATCACCTTTATTAAAAACGTCAAGAGATTCGTCTGTGGTCACTTCATCAGCAACTTGACCAATAAATCTACCTCGCAGATCTTTTACTCTTTGCGCTCTATCCTTTTCAATCCATTGTAATGTCCCTTCAGCTCTAGCTTGAACCTTCTTATCACCATCCTTCTTAGCCTTCTCTATCTGTGATCGGAGGTTCGACTCCTCTTGCTCCATGCTTTGTTTCTCTTCTGCAATCTGCTCAAGCTCGGAATCTATCTCCCTAAGGTTGTGATCTTGTATCTCTTTAAGAGCTTCGCTCTTGCTCTTAATGGATGCCTCTCCAAACATTCCTCCTTCCGCAACTGCGCCAGTTGATATTTCAGATGCGTTACTGCCAGCATCATCCCCATCATCCAGCATTTCAGCTTCATTATTTAAGGTGAGATCTTCCTTGCCATCTATAGTATTCATATTATCTACGCTTAGATCGCTAGAATCCTCTTGGTCGTAGTCAATATTAGTATCCTCTATACTTAAATTAGTAGTGCTAACATCGTCTGCGAAGCCGCCATTATCAATACTCAAACCTCCGTACTTTTGGTCACGGTAGTCTGCAAGGAATCCACGCTTATGCTGACCCTCCTTAAAGTTTGCGCTACCTCTCTTCCCTCCTGCGCCAAAAAGAAGTTCTGAGAAGTTTTTAGGAACATTATATCCACGATTAACCAATGCGTCCTGAACTATCTCCAGCGTCTTATCGTTAGAGTTGCGAGCATTAACGCTTGCGTCTGCAATCCTAGCTGCAGTCACATCTCTAAACTTGGTAACAAGAACTTTTACACTTATCTTGCCATCCTTTCCTACGGCAATATTTTTAAGTAAGTAACTAAGAATTGCCTGCTCATCCTTATCAGCAGATTTCCCGTTTTTAAATGTTTCGTATAAGTCCTTTAGTTCTTGCCTAGCTGGAGCAATAGATTTGGTATCTCTATCTATGTGCGCTTTGATCGCATCAAAGAATCTACGCTCTTCGCTAGTGAGGGGAATATTGTATCCATTGCTTTGGCGAAGTTTGGTCTCATCATCAGCTTCCTCAGATCGTCCCTCTCCGCCTTCTCTGTTTCTGACATCGGTCTCTTCATTGTTTGCTTCTTCATTAACCTCTCCTTGTGTGGAATTATCTGTAGTCGATTGATCGACTTCATTGGTGCTTGCACTCTCGCTATAATCAACAGAAATAAGAGCTGGAGCGTCATACATGTCTATATCAATCTTATACTGACCAGATACGCCAGACTGCTCTGAAGATATACTGTACAAACCATCACCAAGAGATACGATAGACTCTGGATCTATACTAACCTCCACTCCTGAAGATGTCAAAACCCAGCTCTTATCAACTTCACTCTGATCGGCAGGCTGTTTAGCAGGTAACGATGCCTCACTCTTTAATGGCTTCTCGTTTTTTGGCGTTGACTCTTTATCTGGAGCTTTATCTGGGAGACCTTTCCAAAAAGTCTCAGACTCTAGCCCTGTGCGATTTCTAAGATCTTTAATGCGACCATTTAACTTGATACGCTCTGCCTTTCCCTCATCACTTGACGCACTTGTTGTCGCTATCTGCTTCTTAATTTCAGTAACAATAGGCTCGATGGCTTTAGCATACTCGCTAGATTTAAAGTCTAACTCTTTTTGCGATGCAGGCACACTGCCCCCATACATATCAACCTTATCTGAGCCATGAACAATCAACCCTCCTGCTGGAGCTTTAGGAGTGCCTACTTTACCAGCCTCGCTTGCAGGGAGATTACCTAATAAAGCTTCTTCCTTCTTAACTGCGTCTACACCAATAGCTCCAGTTACATCTGAAGCAGCCCCTTTAGGAGCAGTGCCAGAAACATTCACCTCGTCCGCACTGTAAGAGCCGTCAACTCCCCCACTACTATTCCTCTCATGCCTATTTCTCAGCTCTTCTTTTATAGCCTTATTCTCGCTCTCCCCTATTGCACCATCTACTGCCGAAACATCTGTTCCTACTTGTGAGCCTGCGCCTGCTGTCTCTGTTTCACTTGCACTATAAGAACCCCCTATCTCACTACTGCCTGTAGACTCTCGCTCGATAATATTTAATTTATTACGATTTTCTTCTTCTATTGCTTGGATCTCAGCAAGACCTACGGAATTATCTGCCTTTACAGGTACTCTCTTTCTCTCTGCAGCTTCGGCACTTAGTCCGTCACCAATAAGATCCTCACCCAATTTACTGGATTGAAGCTCTATCTTTCTGCGTGAAATCTCATCGACAACTTCCTGTAGCCGACCTGTAGCGTTATCGTAAACCCCCCGCTCATCCTTAAACATATCTTGGATTCTAGCAAGCTGTGCGCCTCTCTCAGTTAAAACTGCGTCACTTAACTTATACTTGGATGCCTGCTTATCAACCTTAATCTTCTCGTTAAGGTCGGTATATGGCTCTGTATCTAGCTCATAAGAGCGATCAAGCAGCGTGTTCAGATCAACTTCTTTAGCTTTACCTGCTAAAAGATTACTGACCGCTGTCTGTACTGTAGATATTCCTCCGCCTGTTAATGACTCATGCAATGCAGAGCCAAGACTAGCTTCATCTCCTGCTAGAACTTGCCCTGTATATTCGCCCGCACCTTCGCCAAACGTCTCTACTCCAAAAACAACACCTCCCTTCTTTAGCTTGCTTGCGGTAGAAGTTGCGCCCCTGTATTGATCGGCAAGAGCTTCCAGTTTATTATTGTAATCCTTATTCAGTCTGCCTTTTACGAGGTCAGTCTTGAACTCTTTATTTAATCGGTCTACATTTTTCTTGAGTCGTCTAGCTGGCGCTGTAAAGATACCTAACCCAACCGCTGTTGTTGCAACATCCCATACAGCAACACCCGCACCTTTTGCGACAGCCTTATCTTTAGCCCAAGAAAGGAAACCCTTATCACTTAATAGCTCTTTAATCTGCTGCGGGTCAGATGGATCGTCAACATACTCATACACCAACTCTTCAAGATACGCACCTGTTTCAATAATCATTGAGCCAGTAGCTGTGCCTGCAATACCGCCACCCATAACTCCGTAAGGACCTAATGGTGCGCCCGCTTTAGCACCTACAGCAGTTGTAACTGCAATAGTTGGAGCACTTCTAGCCATAGTTTTAACTGACTCATAATAAGATTCTTTATTAGTAAGGAAGTGTTCAGCCAAATCGTAAGAGGTAGACATCGTATCCCAGAAACCTACCGACTCATCAACAGCGTCTATACGCCCGCTTATCTCTGAGCTGTATGCCTGATGTTCTGGAGTGGTTTCCTGTGCTCTCTCTTTAGCTCTCTCTGCAAAATGCGCAGAGTAAGAGTCAATCAGCTCAGGAGACTGAATCGCAAGTAAGCCAGTGCCGTGCATTCCAAGCATTCCATCATCTACGCCCTCACCAATAGAGTTAAGAGTGCTTAGCTCATAATCTTCTTGACCGTACTTAGCATCGAAAGCGTCAATAGTTGTAGCACTTGATTCGCTGAGATTCTGCACTCCATGCCGCTGATCAAATGAGGCGAAAGGATTTTGATTAAAGTCTTTATACATAAATATCTCCTAACGCTGGGCTGATTTAATATCGTCAACAGCACTTTGTATCAATCTCTCACCTATATCAGTATCAAAGCCCAGTATCACTCCTTTAATATCTATACTTCCAGCTAATCTTTGCATAGTAATTGGTTGCATTCCTCTTCCTCGTCCTGCATTAACCTCCTCACCATCAATAAATCTTTGAGCTAAAACTTTAATTGCTTGCCTTGTCTCGGAATTTAATCCCTCATAAGTAATATCCTCATAATTATTCTTTGCATTAAAGTTTGGAGGTCTGATTGTTATAACCCCTCCATCAATCCTAGACTCAACAGGTATCACTTCCTTACCATCCCCTATATCAGTGGATACATTAGGTTTCGGGTCTTTAGTATTCCAAGGCTTTTCACTGCCAACAGAAGGAAGGGGAGCTGGAGTCTCAGCTACTGGCTCAACACCAAGATTAAGGCTGTTAAATGCCTTATCAGTCGCCTCAATACCGAACTGTTCTACCGATACTTTATAGGCATCCGCCTGTACTTCAGGGTTGCTTTGAATAATGTTCAATCTTGTTCTTAGGAAGTTCTGAGCACCCAGGAAGTTCTCCTGCCCCACATGATCTGATTGCGGCATATTTGGGAAAGCCTGAGACATAAATGCACTACGATCCTGACTAACACTATCTAGTTTTCTGCGATACAGATCCCTCTGACCTTTAAGCCTAGCTACTTCTTGAGGGTTCATGCCATCATCGTTGTTGATCTCTTTCTCTAGCGAGGTGATATGAGTTGAAAGAGTCTTGATTTCACTATTATAATAATCAACCTCTGTCTTGTAGTCTGGCTTAGACTGCTTGATTGTTGGAGATGCGTATCGACCAATAAGACCTATCTTATCAAAGTCTTCATAAGGGGTGTTTCCGTCTACACTCTCAAAAGGCACAGTTTCCTCACCACCTGCATACTGCGTCCCCAGTTGATCCCTTCTAACGTATGTCGGTTTTCCAGTCGATTGATCGATCACTGATACCATCTCTCCATCAGTCGCATCAATAAGTTGCTGCGCTCTCTTATTAGCTTCTTTATCTGACCGCCAGCTGTTCAATATGGCTGCGGCACGATCAATTCCTGCAGCAGTATTATCCTGCTCCTGTTTAAGCCTAGCTGCCGCTATGTCCTGCTCCTGTTTAAGCCTAGCTGCTTCCAATCTCTGATTCTGGTCAAGTTCGGCTGCGGTTATCTTCGCATTTATATTATTTATCGCAGTCGCGTCCGCACGGTCTGCGTTAGCACCCCCAACATCCAAGTTATTCTGATTGCGTATCACCTCTCTTGCTTGTGCATTACTGTCTTGCTGACTAATCTCACTCATTCGCAAGCCGTGATTCATCACTGCCATTGCCTCTTTTTTAATCTGCTCGGCTTTATCTTTACGCTTCTCACTCATTACTGTTGCACCAGTCTGTGCTGCACCACCAATAAAATCTAATAATCCTGCCATGTTCTTATCCTCTTACTCTAGTTGAGCGGTTTAGTCCGCCACGATTCATCCTTGAACGATTTATGCCTGAACGATTTATACTTGAACGATTAGCTCCTCGCTGAACTCCAGCGGTAGCGTATAGGTCCTGCTCTGGTGCTGCTGCCAGTGGAACTGATGACAGTAATCCACCTGATGCTGGAGAGTCATCACTGCCATAATCTCCTGCATAATTGCCTGTAACCCCTGTGCTGCCTGTGCTGCCTGTAACCCCTGTGTTACCAGCCTCTGATCGAGCTTGGTCAGCCATAGCACCTCCTAATTTTGACCCTGCTATCCCACCGACCATAGCGCCATAAGGTCCTAAACTTGAACCGATTGAGGCTCCTAATCTTCCAGTTACTGCTTTAGTTGTATCTTTAGCGAGTCCGAATGATGCTGATTCCAGAGCCTCCTCATTAGTCTCTCCTCGCACCTTTGAGTCAGCAGCTCTTGCTAAGGCAGAGATTCCAAGCTTTGCCGCGATGGATGCTGGATTAGCAAACATAGCAATAGTTGAGATGGGGTTCTCTGTGACATGATCCACAGCACGGCTTACCGCATACCTAGAGTAATCTCCTACACCATCTGCCTCACTCCACTCCGCCTCTCTATTCTGATCTACAGCGAGACTTCTATCTCTGCTGTCAACTTGCTCAGATCTAATATCTTCTCTTGTTTCGCTCCAAGATTTACCTGGATCCCTGCCTGTTCCTAGCCTGCCATTTGTTTGGGCTTGAAGTGAGGCAGATACAAAACCAGCGGTTGTTGCGCCAGCATCTGTATCAGAGTCCGATCCTCCCATATCTGACTCTGTACTAATGTTTCCTAATGAGTCCATTGAGTAGCCGCCAGGTTCTCCAGCTTGCTCACCTACCTGCCCTAACCCTGTGTTTGTAGCGTCATCCATATTATCTTCAGAGCCGCCTCCACTATCCCCATCTCCGTCCCCACTCGCTGCATCACCGCCTGCCGCACCCGAAGAGCATCCGCAGTACATGGGTTTTGATTCTACTGATAAATTCTTAAACATTCTCTTCTCCTATAAATCCAAACTTCTTACCTGTCTCTTTCCATTTTCTGTATTCAATCTGGCGTGTAAATCGTGGGATATTCTTTGCATCACTTAATGGGTTAATTCCTGAACTCTTCATCCTTGAATAGATCCTCTTCTTAATTGCACAATCAAGCGTAACTGTTCCGTTATCATCGTAACGATCAGCAGGGCATCCACCTTTACAGATACTCCAATACTCGCAACCAAAGCACTCCTGCGGGACTAAGTTATTCTGATAGAGAGTTTGCCGTTTTAAGATGATGTTGCTCATAGGATCTTCCATCCAGTTCGCAAACTTGCCTTCATCGTTATATGATTTATTGCAAGCCGTTACCCCACCATCAGCGCAGAACTCAAACCACCAGCAGTTATTCCCATCAACATGGCAGATCTTTCCCCAGATTGAATGATCGTAATCGTGCAGTCCGTTATCCGCTAAGAAGTCAGCCCACTCTACTTTCTGATCATCACTAATCTGCTGATCGCCCTTGATATGCTTAAAGGCAATTGTCATTGAAGGGAACTCTCTATGAAGCTTTTCTATCTCACTCAGTACCGCAGGAAGATCTTCCATTGTGTCTTGATTTACGCAAACCAATAAGCGGTGAGAGTACCCAAGATCACGAGCTATTCCGATATTCTCAATAACCTTGTTATAAGTCTTTGAGCGATTCTTGTTGTGCGCTGCAGGAGGAAGGTCTACCGAGTAACCAAAAGCCACTCTGTCCTGCATCTCTCCCATACGCTTTAAGTAGCTTCGATTAACCGCTACACCATTAGTCTGCACACTGATACGATTCATTAGGGTAATCTCTGAAAGCATCTCTACAGCCTTAGAGAGAGCTTCAGGGGATAATGTTGTAGGCTCTGCTCCGTGCAGATATGCAGACTCTAGTACAAACCTCTCCCTCTTAGCTTTATCAATAAGTCGACTGATCGACTCTAACGCCTGTGCATCTATATCTACTTTCTGATTCTTAAAATCATCTGGAAGATAGCAGTAGGTGCAGTCGATATTGCAATATTTAGAGACTGCAAAATATGCAGGAACGCTATAGTCATACTCGTACCCTAACTGCCTCACTGCTGGAGAAGTCCTCTAGGAGTTGGCTCTTGCATCCTCCCTTCTGGATTAGCATTTCTTGCTTTGAATGTTGCTTCATTTTCTTGTGCATCTCGTACTGCTGGATTGCCTTGCTGCTTCTCTTTAACCTTCATCGCGTAATCTTCCGTTGCTCGGATTAGAGCCTCATTAACTAGACGATCAACCTCTTTTTGAGAGGACACTTGAATCACTTTCTGTATAGCAGCCAACTCAGCCACATCAGAGATTAGTGTTTGAAATAGTTTTTGGATTGTAGGTCTGGTAAATCTAACTCCTTTCTGAATGCCGTCCTCTACGATTGAGTTCACCAAGTCTGATACAACCTGACCAACTCCTTTCGCTGGATTCTCTGCCTCTGCGATAAACTGCATTAGCTCTTCTGTCTGCTGTTGATAAATAACCTCTCTAGCGTATATCACTGACTGCCAATATAACTCGTCCTTCATCTGCTCATCTTTCATTATGCAAATCCTCCGCGCTTACCTGTTGCCGTTCCTGATTTAGAGATGTACGCCTGCTTTATATAGTTCTGTCTATTTAGCTCGTTCTCTCTTTTCTTCTCTTCTGCTGTTTTTTCTGCTTGATTAGCCTTATACCACGCACCTAAACCACCAACCAACATCTCTCCAGAGCTGCCCATGATATCTCTCTTAGCTCGATCTATTAAGCCCATATTGCGCTCCGCTTCTATACCGTCTAGTTTTGCTTTGAAGTATTGATCTTGGTAATCCATTTGATCTGATTTAGTTATTGACTTTATCTTGCTTGACACTTCAGCTAAGGATTGAGATTGTTTGATTGGATCCTCTGGCGTGTAATCTGTATCCTGATCATAGCCATTATCGTCCAGGGTCTCGTTAATCCATTTCTGCATTTCTTCTGGTGTGAATTTATTTTTCTTCATCAGACCAAACCCCTTATTCAACCGATAATCTAAGCGGTCGCCTTCTTCCTTAGGAAGACTTTGTACAAAGTTTTTAGCATTATCAGCCTCGTTAATCTCCTCAGGCTTAATGCTTATTACTTCTACTTCCTTAACACCATCCTGTGGGGAGACTCCAGAGTCGCTTTCAGGACCGTTACCACCTCCGCTTTCCGCGCTCTCATCACTAAACATATCTGCAATCGCATCATACCCGTCCTGCCATATAGACCCGCTTGCATCACCGCCTAAGCTAAAGAATGGATCAAGACCGTTGTCAGTGTCATATACAAATGTATCGAATGCCCGCTCTGCAAAGTCAGTAACTGGTTGAGTGAAAGATCCAAAGTCGAAGTCGGAAACATAATCAACACCTGAATCGAAAGCGTCACCTACATAATCTCCAAAGTCGCTAAGTCCATTACTAAAACCGTCTAATAGTCCCATTATGCTATCCCCCAATCCCAGCTTCTGGCTGTTGTCTGAATGTTATTTACGATCACTTTTCTTCCGTTGTATTCGGTTTTTAATTTATTCATTGCATCTGTCCTCAATAATGTGTCGTTACTTACATCTTCTGGATCAAAGACCATCTTATTAATCTCCACCCAGTCCTTCATATAAGAGGTCTCTAATCCTGCTAAGCTATCCATAACCTCTTTTGATAATCCTGCCTCTGTGCCTAATCGAGCCGTCTGTGCTACAACATTGGCGCGATCCATCTGAGCTACATCCTTCACATTCTGAAGATTAGTCTTGTAGCCGTACTCCTTAGCAACAGAGTCCTGCATCTGAGTATTGTCTTGATCTGACAAACCCATCTTCTGCCCGTAATCTTGACCAGATAGGGCGGAGTTGAACGCAAAGGAGTTATCCTGATCTGCGAATTGATTAGTATATTGCTGATTGACCAGCCCTTGATTGCGATAACTTGCTGCGTCTGCTTGAGCCATTGGCAGTGCTGCTGATAACATCGCCTCCTGACCAGCCTGTATCCCCATTGATGTATTAAGAAGACCTCTCTGATTAGCTGCCTGTGCTGCATTCGTCTTAGCTCTCTCAAGTAGAGGGTTGCCAGCAGTCATTATATTATTGACCTGACCTTGTACCGTCTCTGTTGGAGCGTTCAAAACTCCTAATGTAGGCGATTGAGCCGACACTTCGGGCTTAACGAACGGCTGATTAAAGCCTGCCTTATCCTCTGTTTGTATATTAAATCCGCCTACCATTATCGTTCTCCAATAAAAAAGGAAGCCTAATGCTTCCCTTGTTTTAGTATATCTAAAATCGCCCACCACTTAACGCGAAGCCTATTCCACCAAGTATCTTTGATAAACCTGCCTCGTCTGTTTTTCAACTTCACGCTTTAACCTCAACATTGGTTTCTTTGTGTAAATCAGTCTTGCTACCCATAACTCCTGAACTACCCAAAACTCTAGCTTCACTTAT
>Ga0257119_1001851_pt1 | contig 13784 bp, 20 predicted proteins | sample SI112_200mmetaG_FD_190179 | JGI IMG/M metagenome (GOLD analysis project Ga0257119, IMG submission 190179) | Marine microbial communities from Saanich Inlet, British Columbia, Canada - SI112_200m | ecosystem: Environmental > Aquatic > Marine > Inlet | place: Canada: British Columbia | collected... | reverse complement strand
GTCTAAAATGACGTCCACCAACACCAACCACAGAATCACACCAAGATTCACCATGCTTTGCTGCAAAACAATCACTACATTCTTCTCCATTACATTCCACTTCATCGTTATTAGCTAAACGTATATAATTGTCATCTGCACTTCCATACCCTACTGTATTACATGAACATATTTCTGAGAAATATCCACCTGTCTGTATGCATGTTTCTCTTTTCGATGCAAGAAAACACTCGGTGTCGAATTCACAACATCCTAAAGGTTGTGGGTATGACTGCTGAAATGGGTCTACATCTTCAATTGCAAATGCAAACGTAACATCTTTTCCAGAAAGCTCTCTAGTAATTAAATAAACAATATATGGATATGGCTGATACCTTTCAACAAATATAGTTGCATTATATCCTACGATAAATTTTGTTGTATCAAAATATTCAGAAGTTGTAAACGAATTTAAAATTTCCTGTGCGAGTTCTACAGTCTCGCCATACTCTACCTGTACATCTGATATGTAGTTTTCTTCTACTACAATCTCTGTTCCTTTCCGCAATTCAATAGGATAATTTATTTTAACACGCACGGTGTTATCCAATACTGAAACATTAAGAACGCTAAGTTGTCCTATATTGACCTCATACCCTTGTTGCCTGTATACGCGCATATCAAGACAATGTTCAAGTTCACCTACAAGAGAATCTTTAAGTTCATTTGCCATAAGACCACGCGACACAAGTGCATTACCTTCTTGTTGTGTATACCAAAGTCGCATGGTATAATTATTATATGAAACAAACTCATAATCGCGTGGGAATAATGTGCCACCTTGATTAGCCATTCTTTCAAGCAAATTAGGCACGTGATAATTTACACAGTAATCCACATATTTAATTGGGGGATACAATACAATTGACTTTTTAAGAGCTTCTTCAGCTTCATGATTAAGTTCATTTTCACTCTTTACCTTCATGTACATAAGACTAACAGCAATAAGCATTATGAACATGAGTCCAACTATCAGAAATATTACTATCTGCCCTCTTTTTTTATACATCATGAGTTTTCTTGAATATAATATATATAAATGTTTACAAGTGGTCTCCACGAGAAACAATCAAGCCCTCAACCGACATCAAGAATACACTTGACCACTATAAACAACATCTCCAGTTTCATCTTTAATTTCCATGCTCACAGAATAGGTGCTATTAGAATTATATGGCATAATTATGAGTCGTATAGGATTCTCAGCAGACACATTTTCCATGTTTTTCCGTTCATAATGTAGCGTCGCAGTGTCTTCTCCTATTGCATAAACAATAAAATAATTTGATTCATTTACATTTTGTGGAATAAACCGAAACGTAATATTATTATCAGTTCTATCTACCTTTGCAACAAACTTCACGTCTTCCTGAATAGAACATGCAAAAAGACCAAAAATAGAAACTGCAATAAGAAATATTATTAGACCTTTCATAAAATAATATTCAGAATCTTTACTTAAAAATTTATCGTAAAAAAAATAATCAGCAACGCCACAACAGAACATTATTAACGCATGATAGCAGATACCAAAAGCGCGTATGGCCCACCCATATAATGTTCAAATGATGCTGCTGATTATCAATATGATTCATGAGAGAAACTTAAAATCTCTCCAAGCACTAAATGCACCCATCAAATCTATAGCTCCATCCTCTGGGACACTCCCTCGATGACGCCTAAATTCCCATTGATGAGTGCCACCTGTGTCAATTTCCATTCCTGCACCCTCGAGATGACCAAACGTACGTTGCACATTTCTAATTAAATTCAGTCCCTCGTCTCTATTTATTATTCCGTTATCTGCAAGCCATGATATCAAAGCATAATCTCTTTTTTCTGCAAGTTGTCTTGCATGTATTAATTCGAGCCTTAACATTTTTACCCTCCATTCACTATAGAACGTAATAGTAAACAAAAGATATAATCTTTAGGGTGTCACAATGCTTATTGAAGCATATATATGCTTTGTTGTTTATAAATAAACTAAAAATTCGGCATCTTTATATATTAAAACCACACTACACCACAATTAGGAACCATGAAAAGAAAAGTAGTACAGCACGGACCGGCAACACTCATCATATCATTACCAAGTACTTGGGTAAAAAAATATGAAGTATCAAAGGGTGATGAACTAAATATAATCGAAGATGATAATTCTCTTCTTGTAAGTACAGAAATAAAACGAAAATCAATAGAAGCAGAAATTGACATTACTGATCTTGATAGAACATCTATTATGTATGTTATACGTGGTTTCTACAGACTTGGTTACGATAAAATAAAAATCAATTTCAAAAAACCAACTACAATGTATCAACGTGCGGGAAAAGAAATAAGCACACATGTAGTAATTCATACCGAAGTAAACAGACTTGTAGGATACGAAGTCATACAGGAATCTGATAAATCATGTACCATAAAAGATCTACAGGACGCATCTGGTAAAGATTTTGACCAAGTACTCAGAAGAATATTCCTTCTACTAAACGAAGCAAGCAAAAGCCTTGTTGAAGGAGCAAAAACGAAAAATGACATCATTTTAGAAACAATAGAAAACAAGCATGACACAATCACGAAATTTGCAAGCTATTGTTTAAGATTACTCAATAAAAAAAATCATCCCACTCCACGAAAAACCTCATATTACTACCATATCATTGCATCAATTGACCGAATTGTCGATATCATAAAATATGCTGCACGTGATTTACGAAAATATAAAACAGAAGCGTCTCCAGAAATTTTGAAAATACTAGAAAAAACACACGATACAATATACAATTACTACAAATTCTTTTACAAATATGATAACGAAAAAATAAGGGAAATGAACGGAAACCGATACATGCTTGAGAAAAAAATACGATCTTTGCCAAACGGCACCCCAACAATTGAAATTATCATAGCAACAAACATATTTCATATTCTAGAAATGTTACTCGATCTTGTAGAAGCACGCACAGCACTCGAATACTAATTTAGAAAGGCAAATTTTCTCCAGGAAAACGTGTTTCCCATATTGCACGTGTGGCTTCTTGAATTTTACTCTGTACATCTGATGCAACACTAGCACTTACTTGCATATCAAGGTCGTCCGCATAAACAGCAGAATTACGTATTATAGTATCAAATACCCCTTTATCAACCATCTTGTCAAAGTTTCCAATATCAGGATAAATATGCACTGAATAATATGGAGATCTCTTATTAAGCCTTCCTTTTAGAGCCTCATAAGAGGCATGTATAAAGAGAGTATGCATATTAGCATAATGAAGTTCTTGATCTTGCTTGACACGCAAAAACATTTTCTGAACTTCAGGTAAAACTAAGGGATTAGTGACAGGCACAACAATATCCTTACCAGATAAATCAAACTCATTTGTATAACGTGCTGTATCATGAGCATAAAAATCTTCTGCGTAAGTATATTTAAGATATCTCTTGTCTGGAAGATTTTTTATGTATGATTCGCTCTCAAAGATGTGATCAGAATCTGTTTCCCCCTCTCTCTTTTGACGACTGGTTATGCTTTTATGCTTAAACAACCAGGGCAATGCTGCCATCAATCCATTAATTATTAAAGATTTACCAGAAGTACGACATCCTGCAATCGCCCAAAAGCCAGGAGGATACATATTCAAATGCTTTTCAACTCTCCATTTTCTTGCATTAAAATTCTCTTGAATAACATCTCCAATATTTCTCAAAAGCTCGTCTTTATTGAATGCTCTTGATGCCGTTTTAGCAAAGAGAAGTTCAGTTGCAGCATCTTCCCCTGCTCTAGTTCCATATGCAACGATATTAGTAAAAGGATATGTACGTCTAATTGTTCTTGCAATTTCTGCACCGTCATATGATGTATTATGTGTATCCGGTCGTGCATTCAATAAAACTAACCCAATTCTTGCGTGCTGAAATGCGGTATATACCTCAGAATAACTTGAAGCTTGCAATAACTTAGCTGCATGTTCACCACATGCACGCCTAACACCCCCTACTCTATCAGAACTATCAACCACAAGCACTTTTCTACTTTCGGTGAAATTAAAATCACTGATTCTGGCCCATACCCGTGGTTCAATTATAGGATAAAGTTTTTCAACCAACTTAGCCATTCCCCCACGACCTATATTTTTTACTATATATTGTACTGCACCAGCTCTATGTACTGAATCTGCATCTTCAATACTACTCTCTGCAGTCATAGCAACAACCGTCATCTCAGGATCACGCCCCTTAATTCTCTTAATAAGTCCAATTCCATCCATGTTTGGCATTCTAACGTCAGTGACCACCGCATCTATAGACTCACCAAGTTTTGTTAACGCTTCTTCTCCAGAATTAGCTGTTACAACATCATATCGCTGACTAAGTTCACTCGCAAGCATATTACAAAAGTCGACATTATCGTCTACGACCAACACCTTAGCTCTCAGTCTTGGATCTGTCATTTGCGCCCCCCTTGTTCATGCCGAGAGATACACACTTCTAGTGGCATGAAAAACTCAGAAAACCTATTATACATATCAGCGATATCTGCAGTGAACTTTTTAGGAATAAGCCTTAATTCATCTGCAAGATCATGAGGCTTGTATAGCTGTATACCTTGAGCCTCACCGTCTTTGAACTGTATTCCACCATCATAATACCCTATGTAAAATCTATTCATCCACGGTTGAATAATACTCACAGGATTAGGACCTAAAATAGGATCTACAATAATTCTTTCTACCTTCCATGGTGATATAGTATCTATAGCCATACAAACTGCTTCAGTTTCCAAATCCGCTTTTTTTAATTCAGCAACATAATCTTCAGGTGCCACTATACGAATTTTTACACCTATTTCTCCATTACTTTCTTTGCTCATAGCAACATCGAAATCTCCCATCACAGGATCTGGATGATGATCATCTTTAGCGGTAACATGTCCACCTACAGCCTTATCATAAAGCCCCGGATTAACTCTCTTTTTAGTACTTCTACGCTGAACGTATATACATCCATCTGTATGAAGAAGCATAAGACGCACGCCTTTTACTTGGGTTGTAATTTTTCCGTCTGCTTGAAACTCCGCTTGTATCATACTATAATAGTTTTCTCTTGACATAAATCCACGGTTACTCCCAGAAAGATCATAAATTTCAAGCATTTCTTCTAACTCTACCCTAGAACCATCGAGACTACTATCTGCTTCAGTTGACATACTCCACGAGAATCTATCTTAATTTATAAATATATCGTGGCTACTCACTAAAAAGTAGTTAAATAAAAAGAAAAAAGAAATTATGGAAACAAATATTCCCGATTCTTAACCAGTAAGTCTGGAGTTCTAAACCTTGCTTCCATTGATGATCCCACTTTAGGAAGCAGAACTATAGATATCTCTATTCCCTCAATAATCGTTGACGAAGGTAGAAAACAAAATGACACCACATCACCAGCTTGCATGTATCCGTCTTTATGATTAGTTCCATTAATAAGATACTGTATATTATATTCATTAACAAGCCCAGTCGCATTACAATCAGACTCAAGACTACTATTATATCTATATGCTTGTGCACCACCTGGTGGATCAAATTTAAGAACAGTATCATTCAGCTTGACTGCATCGCTTCCTGGAGCAAGTTTCGCAGTAAGAAGTATATGGTTTATTTTACCAGTGGTATTAAGTGTGCCACTAACATCAATTATGTTAAATGCAGTTGACACCTGTGCGCTAGCCTTACTACCTGCGCTAAGCGCTTTTGACTGAACACTACTTGATGTCTGTATCAATACACCGGCAGCAATAGCTGCTATGAGTATCATTGATATAAACACGACTAATGTACCTATCCCCGATTGTGCTTTTCTTTTCACTACGACTACCCCTAATCGAATTAATAATTTACATAAACAAATATAATTATATAAAAAAAAAAAAAAAAATAAAAAACTCTTATGGATATAATTGAACTCTCTGACTCAACATTACATCCGGCGTCTTAGTCTCAATCCTGGTTGTATAACCAACCTTTGGAATAATACTAACAGTTACATCCTCTCCTTCCTGGACAGATTCTGGTAATGCCAGGCATATCTGGAAGATATCACCACGTCGAAGATAGCCATTTTCAGTTCCACCTACTAAGTAAGTGCCACCGTAATAGTCATTCTTTTGTTGATCAATTACATTGTTGTTACTACAATCAACACTGCTATTGAATTCAAGGTTTACTCTATTTGATGGAGTATCTACTTGAACCAAAGTATCGTTCAATTTTACTGGATCACTACCAGATGCAAGTTTAACTTTCAGTAAAGTTCTGTTAATCTCACGTCCGCCTGTACCCATTGTTGTACCATTCTCTCCCCACATGTATATTACTGCAACTTGTGTGGAAACCTGTGTCTTTGCTCTGCTTCCTGTGTATAGAGCTTTTGACTGCAGGCTACTTGCCGTCTGAATTAATACACCAGCTGCAACAGCTGCTACCAAAATCATGGCAATGAATAATATCAGAGTCCCTGTTCCTGCTTCTGCTTTTTTCGTCATCTGCTCTCACCTCATGGATACAAGAACACTTTCGTTGTCGTTACAATATCTGGCGTCGATGTCTTAACCTGTGATATACTTCCAGTCTTTGGAACAAAAGTTATCTTAACATCTTCGTCTTCAGCTACATCACGTACACCATCAAAGCAAAGCTTTACAACGTCTCCTGCCTGGAGATAATCCAGCTTGTGAGAAGATCCGTTTATTAAAAACTCAACTTTAAAGTTGCTTGTTCCTGCACCGTCTGCACCTGCAGCGTTACATGTAGTCTCTCCTGAATATGACAAGTCTGCAGAATTATCCTTTAGAATAAACTCTACAAGTGTATCATTCAGTTTGATACCATCGCTACCTGGTGCTAATTTTAACTCAGCAAAGAAATAATCTAAGTCGCTGTCGCTTCCATCGTCCTCAGCATACACAGCAATAAACTGTGCGGCTGTGGAGACTTGTGTTTTAGCTTTAGAGCCGGTTGACAAAGCCTTAGATTGCATACTACTTGCTGTCTGGATTAATACACCAGCGGCAACAGCTGCTACTAAGATCATTGCGATAAATAGGATTAAAGTTCCTATACCCGCCTCAGCTTTTTTTGAAAAAAACATCCTCCATTTCACCTCATTGTTGTTTGAATATCAATATACGCATTTGTATATTAATATATGTTTCTCTTAGAGCTACTATTTAAATGTTTCGGAAAAATCGAATAACTGAATTTCACCATAAAACACTTTACTATAACCCTACCTGCACTATTTCTTAAAATAGCGGTTTATAAACTTTTATATTATTAAAATAACTATTACAACACAAATTCTGAAAAAATCAGATATCTTTTTAAACAAAGAAGAACTAAATTAAAAAATAAGAGAGGTCTAAAATATGCTTGATAAGTTGAAATTCTGGAAAAAAAGTGACGATATAAACATGAACTTCAACAATCCAACAGACGAACCTCTTGACCTTGGGCTCCCAGGTGATCCTTTACCAGCACCAGATTTAAAATTTGAGCCCATGCCTGAAGAAAATAATATGAATATGCAAACAGATCCATTAGGCGCACAATTCAACAATCCAATGCCACAACAAAACAGCACACCAACTTACCCACAACAACCAATGACGAACCCTGTTATGCAAGAACCGGCACGTGTTCAACAAGAAGCAACAATACATCCACGTGATATAGAATTAGTTCTTTCAAAAATAGAAACACTAAAAGCAAGCGTTGACCACCTTACAACAAGAATTGAACACTTGGAAATGATTTCAAATGACAAAAAACGATGGTAAAACCATTCTTCTTATAACCATCCCACTCCTTATACTTATATTTGACAGAGTAACAAAATATATTGTAAACCTTATAATTCTTCCTGGACAAAACATATCCATACTAGGCCAACTCCTAACATTTACAAAAACATTCAACAAGGGCTTCGCTTTTGGCATGGGACAACAATTCGGCATAATTAATGCAGCTGTTGCAACATTGATTGTATTTGCATTAATATATTTCTTTACAAAATCAGACTTTCAACTCAAACTCCCACTCTCTGTGATTATAGGAGGAGCAATTAGCAACATCATCGATAGAATTTTCTTTTTTCCAAACGGCGTACTTGATTTCATAAGAGTGTTTGGATTCTCTACATTCAACATAGCAGACATAGCAATCACACTTGGTGGTATATGGATATTAATAGTGCTAATCAAAAGTGAGAAAGAAATTAATAAGAAACACAAATAATCAATTTATTTTTTCCGTGTTTTCCTACGAGATGACTTCTTCTTAACAACTTTTTTCTTTGTTGTCTTTTTCTTGGTTGCTTTTTTCTTAGCAGATTTTTTCTTTTTTACCTTACTGGCAACCTTACGAGATGACTTCTTTTTTGCAGTTTTTTTCTTTTTTGATTTTTTAGTTTTAGACGCCGCTCGTGTACCATACTTTTTAACAGGAATTTTAGGCGCGTAAACTTCTTCAACTACCATCTCTGTCGACTTTCTCTCCTCATGACCTACCTTCTTTACACAATAAAGAAAACCTATCAATGATACTATAATGATAACCGTAAGACTTGCTCCTTTCGCAATTTGGTATAATATTGCAGCATTCACAAGATACGCAAAGAACAACACTGCAGCACTCGCCATACTCCACCGCTTGGAACCACTAAGTCCCCAAAGCACCATAGCAGAAATAATGAGATATGCAAAGATAACAAATGTTTGAACCGTTGCATAATCAGCAGAAAGCTGCTCTAGAACGCTTATGAAAGCGAATAGATTAGCCAAGAACAGTAAAAACATAAAAAGATATCTTGATACTTTCATGAGAAATATGAGTACAACCTTCTATATAAATATTTCTATTGGAGAGTGATTACATAAATAATACAAACTATAAAATATTAAAATTCCTCAAAATCATTCAGCTTATCAAGATATCCTTTCCTTTTCAAAAATGCAACCTGACCTGGACGATACTTGTACACGACATCCCCTTTTGCGTCACCATCAAACTCCCATGGCTCAACAATCAAAACATCTCCTTCTCGTACCCAAAGCCTACGCTTCAATTTACCAGGTATACGACATAATCTTACTTTAGCATCCATGCATCGAACCCTCATACGACTACCACCGACACGTTGCTCAAGAATTCCTAAAAGCTCCTTTCCCCTTGGAGTACGAACACGCTCAATAACATCTGTTGGAGCGTTCTTATCATATTTTTTCTTTTTCTTAGCGTTATTATACTTTTTAAAAACCATCTATGCTCCGTAATAGTGATTTGTTTATAAGTGTTGTGGTGCAGAAAAACACTATAAAACTTTATATATACCATCGTGCATAAATTCATTCAATGAGAAAAGCACAGACTTCAGCAGAATATCTTATCATACTTGCAATCGTCTTAATAGTTACCGTCATAGTATTAATGATAGTGATAGAAACACCAAAAACTCAAAGCACCTACGAAGATGAGTCTTCACAGGAATATTGGCGGAATGCTGACATCGGATTGGTAGCATGGGCTGCAAATGGAAGCCATATAACCATGAAAGTACAAAATAATATGCCAAACACAGTAGAGATAGAAGAAATCTACGTCAACAATATAATTTCATATAATAACGATTTCACACTAGAGCCTGGAAAAAGTAAGATTATCACTGGAAACTTTATATGGGACGAAAATATGAAAGGCGATGTATTCGAAGCCGAAGTATACTTTAATTACGAGGACATAGACACAGCACATACATATTCATTCTACGGATTAGCTGAAATACGTGGCACTTTGACTACAATCTAAGTCAAACAAACAAAACAAACACTCCAATTTCTATCAGCACATTTTTAAAAAAAAGCAACCCTCCAAGACTACACATGAAACATTCAACCATAACAGAAGGAAAAGTAACATTGGTGATTCCAAAACTTTCTGACGTGCCATCAAGAGGCATGCCTGTATTCTACAACCCTATAATGAAAGAAAACAGAGATATCGCAGTTGCATTAGTTAGCGCATGGTTAAAAAACAGAAAAAAACCTGCATGCATTGCACTTCCACTTGCAGGAACTGGTATTCGTGCAATCAGATTTGCAAAAGAAATTCCAAAAAAACATATAAAATGCATTTGCATCAACGATTATAGCGCTGAAGCAATAAAACTGGTAAAAAAGAACCTAAAGAAAAACGCTGTAACAAACTGCATTCAGACCAGTACAAAAGATGCAAATATATTTCTTCTCGAGTCATGTGGGTTTGACTATATTGATATCGACCCTTTCGGATCACCCAATCCTTTTCTTGACGCAAGCATCAAAAGACTATCAAGAGACAGTATACTAGCAGTAACTGCAACAGATACTGCTCCTTTATGTGGTACATACATAAAAGCATGCAAAAGGAAATACAATGCAACTCCACTACGTTGCCCAATGATGCATGAGATTGGATTAAGAATCCTGATTCGTAAGGTACAAATTGCTGGACTACAGTACGACAGAGCATTAAGCCCCATACTATCATACTCGAAAGACCATTATTTCAGACTCTATTTACTTAATCACAAGAACAAAACACATTGCGAGGCTATACATGGACTACATGGATTCATCAAATACTGTACAGAATGTCAATTTCATGAAAGTACCCACTCAAATACAGCTGAACCATGCCCAAACTGCAAAACTGAACTATCTATTGTAGGACCTCTCTTCATAGGAAGACTTTTCTATGAATTTTTTATTGACTCCATGAATGTTGAAAGTAAAACATTAGAAACCATCAAGGAAGAAATGCATATTCCTACATTAGGATATTATCATATACCTTCCATAACAAAACACCTAGGTAAACCTTCTGCTCCTTATGAAAAATTATTTGAAAAAATTAAAAAGAAAGGCTATTCTGTTTCACGTACCCACTTCAACGCAGAAGCTATAAAAACGAATATGCCGATTAAAGAATTAGAAAAACTTTTCTAAAAACTATCCCATAGCAAGATCCATCTTAAAGACTTCAGCACTCTGTACACCATCAAGCTCTTTCATCTTTGCTGCTATTTCATCAAAGTCTTTTCCTTCTTTGACTTCATACATAGCGAGAACATGTAGTGCTTTTAAACCGAATGCAATAGGAATTATTTCCGCCTGCATCTCGCCTTTAGAGCCTTCTTCCTTTGCAATGTTAAATGCTTGTTCCTTAATCGCCTCAAGATCTGTATCAGGCGATTCAGGCATTACCTTAAATGTGATTATTGCGTTTGCCATCGTGATTCTTAGTTAGGACCGACGAAGCCACATTCAGGACATTCGTAACGTGCAACGATACTACGTTCATGGCATGATCGTATAATTTCATGCTTTAGACATCGAGGACACTTAAATGTAACACTTCCGCCGTCATTTGCGATATTTTTCTTAGTTTCTGAATATTTTGCCATGAACTTGAGAACTAGGGTTTTGTTTATAAATGTTTTGCTGAGGGTACACATTAGCAAAAAGCCCCACCTCTGCCTTATACTACTGTACAGTAACTAATAAACATAACTTTTATAAACAATCATATCATACCACTCGACAGGGGAGAATAAATGCCACATAGAATAATAGTAAGCATAGGGTTATTATCGCTACTCTTGTCGTTTTTTGGCCAACTTGAAGCCATTGCAGATGACAGTACAGCGCAAACGCTAGAATTTGCTCTCCAAATGAACAATGCTATTCCATGTGCAACACAAGGAATTCCTATCGAAGAGTGCAGTTCATTCAATACAACTTCCTCGTCTCAACTAAAAGACTTTAATAAAGTCTTAGATGATTTTTCTACAGAAGTAGAAACAAGATTAGATCTCTCGTATGACTAATTCTTTTGCAAGACCTTTATCTCCTACATATATTCTCACATTCTGTTGTGTCTCAAGCCATGTATAATTTCCTGTATTATTATATACAAATGACAAACGTGTTATGTTAACATTTCCATTATCAATAACAAATGTGCCATTTGCCGAACCATATCCAAAACGAACCTTCAACCCATTATGTATATCTATAGAAGAAAGCCCAGCGGTTGGATTTCTACGAACTGAGCAACTCAACACTCCTGATCCGTTATACACATTTACAGATATAAGCGGATAACCTGCACCCTGATCAGCCCAACATGATATTGAAGAAACATCAGTTGCAAAAGTCATATCCACGTCTATCCTTTTCAAGCGTGCGTAATCAGATGTTACCGTTGTCAAATTCTTATTGCTTATTCCTATTGTAGTACCAAGTGGCTTCACGATGAAATCCGCCTTCGGACTTCCCCATATAAAATTGACGTGGCTCTTATTGAAAACATAATTTCTATAAAAAGTCATATAATCAAATAAAGCTGCTCCAAAATCTATTGAAAGGTCCATTTGTCCTGTAAAAGTCAAGTTTTGGGTTGTCACATTACTAGTCCCATTTACCATATCAATACCAATTACAGAAAGTGCTCCATTAGCAATATCTTCCCTTGCATAATACAACGAATGCCCCGACATTTCTGAAACCGTCAGAGACTCAACCATACCATGCCTCATTCTAAGCGCCGTAATAAGTGTAAACAACGCCATAAACATAAAAAATACACTTATAGTAAAAATAAGTCCACGCTTACCATATCTAGCCATCATACCACACCTCAAGTATAGCATAGTAATTAGCGCCCCCTGACCTGAAGCTCCTAACCGATACTGATTTTTTTGAAGGAGTTTGATTTTCACATCCCGTTTTATTCACATTACGAACCGTAGCATTACTATTATCATAAAGCGTGATGGTGCTACACATACGAGAAGGAATCGTTGCATTAAGATGTCTCTTTACTGGTGTTGCTGAAGACAAACCTTGCACCAAAACACCTGTATGAGATGCAGCTGACATTACTTGAAAAGACGTATGCTGAAGTTCCTCTGTCCCTTGCGTATCACGTTGCGAATCATGAAGACTGCTAAGTATCACAAACAACATAATTACGGTTGCAATCATTGCAACCATTGCATCAAACGTCAGAAGTGCTCCTTTTTTCATCGCCATACCTTCATTCTTAACTTCAACAATGTGTTATTTTCATTTACACCAACAAACTCGTTTACTCTTACCTGTATCGCATCTCTAGGAAGATTTCCTATTATAGATCTTGCACCTGTATTGAATTTTTCTGTTGAACTATTATATGTAAAATACTCAAGCGACATATTATAATCTGGGCCCTTTATTCCAAGCAACGATAAAATTACCGTTAAATTTGTTCCATTTAATGCAACCAGTCTGTTTATTTTATCAACATCGATATAATGAGACGTTCGTAATCCAAGCGAACTTATGTTAGGATAATTAAAATCTGCATCAGATAAATTGTTCCAGTGCGTTGGAAGACCTGGTGTCATGAAAAGCACATCTGATGCATGTGTCGCTATTAATTTAAGATCTCTATTGTTTTCAACCGTTTCAGCTTTATTAAGTGAAAAATTCCATATCCATAATACTGAAATAATGATAAACGTAAATACAGTAAGTGCAATAAGAGTATCAATAGAAAGAAGCTGACCTCTAGCCAAACGATATCACGCCTCCAATATTTTCAAATACAACCTTTCGACCTGTTGATATATTTGACGCATTAAACCTAGCGGTCACTAAAGTAGAG
>Ga0257119_1001847_pt1 | contig 13834 bp, 16 predicted proteins | sample SI112_200mmetaG_FD_190179 | JGI IMG/M metagenome (GOLD analysis project Ga0257119, IMG submission 190179) | Marine microbial communities from Saanich Inlet, British Columbia, Canada - SI112_200m | ecosystem: Environmental > Aquatic > Marine > Inlet | place: Canada: British Columbia | collected... | reverse complement strand
TTTGATCTAGAAACATCTCATGTGTTACCAGCCCTTTTAAGAAAAATGTATGAAGCAAAAATAAATAATACACCTCAAGTAGAAATATGGGGTAGCGGAAAACCAAGAAGAGAATTTCTTTACTCAGAAGATATGGCAGATGCTTGTGTGTTTATCTTAGAGAATAGAGATTTTGTGGATCTAAAATCCCATACCCCTGTTGCTAAAGCAAAAATTGGGTGTAATGATACTTATAATAAAGATCAAACAGAGATACGTAATACACATATAAATATAGGTACAGGTGTAGATATATCTATAAAAGAGTTAGCCCTTACAATTAAAAATATAGTTGACTACAAAGGTGAATTATATTTCAATGATACCAAACCAGATGGAACAATGGTTAAACTAACTGATCCATCAAAACTTAACTCTTTAGGATGGAAACATAAAGTTGAACTTGAAGATGGTATAAGAACTATGTATGAATGGTATTTAGGTGATAAATAAATGAATATACTTGTAACAGGTGCAGCTGGGTTTATTGCGTCACATTTGATAGAGATACTTCTTGATAATAAGATTAATAATATTATTGGTATTGATAATTTATATAGTGGTACAAAAGAAAATCTAGATTTTTTAAACTCATGTGATAAAAATAACAACTTTACTTTTATGGAAACGGATATTAGAGATTTTGAATCTATAAATAGTATTATTAAAGAAAATAAAATTGAGCAAATATATCATCTAGCAGCAATAGTATCTGTTCAAGAATCAATAGTAAATCCAATACTATCACATGAAATAAATGTAAAAGGTACTTTAAATATACTAGAAGCATCAAGACAAAACTATGTTAAGCGAGTAGTATTCTCAAGCAGTGCTGCTGTTTATGGTGATGAACCAACTCAACCTAAAAATGAAAGCTCACAAACAAAACCTATATCACCTTATGGATATGAGAAGTTAATAGGTGAACAATATATGAAACTATACAGTGACTTATATGGAATAGAAACAGTAGTATTAAGGTACTTTAATGTTTATGGTCAAAGACAAAGTGCTACTAGTGACTATAGTGGTGTGATATCTATTTTTGAAAAAAAGTTTCAAAATGATGAGATAGTAAATATTTATGGAGATGGAGAACAATATAGAGACTTCGTATATGTAAAAGATGTAGTAAATGCAAATATAAAAGCTATGAATACACCTACTATATCTGGTGAAATATTTTGTGTAGGGACTTCATCTAAAATATCGATAAATAAATTATTTGAAATAATGAATAAAAAATACGACAAAAACTATAAGGCTAATTATTTAGAATCTAGAGATGGAGATATAAAAGAATCTATCTGTGAGAATAATAAAGTAAAAAACATTTTAAACATATGTAGATTTAATGAATTTGAAAAAACAATATTTAAACTGTAAATAGAAAATAATAAAAGGAAATAAAGAGATGATTATTTTATCGCACAGAGGTTATTGGAAAGAAGTGTCAGAAGAAAATCTTCAAACAGCATTTAAAAGAAGCTTTTCATCAGGATTTGGAACAGAAACTGATATAAGAGACTATAAAGGTGAACTAGTAATCTCACACGATATATCAGACGAAAACTGCATAAGTGTCAAGGAAATGTTTGGTATTTATAATAAATATGATAATACTTTACCTTTAGCTCTAAATATAAAAGCAGATGGGCTTCAATTAAAATTAAAAGACCTTATATCCAAGTACAATATAACTAACTACTTTGTATTTGATATGTCAGTACCAGATGGACTTCAATATTTAAAACAAAACATAAAAGCTTTTACAAGAGAGAGTGAATATGAAAGGATGCCCTCTTTTTATGATGATGCTTGTGGAATATGGCTTGATGAATTTCAAGGTCATTGGATAGATAAAGAAGTAATAGATAAACATCTAAAAAATAATAAGCAAATATGTATAGTGTCTCCTGATCTACATAAAAGAGACCATAAAAAAGAATGGCAGAATTACAAAGAGATAGAAAAAGAATTAAATGTTAACAATCTTATGATTTGTACTGATTATCCTGAAGAAGCAAAGGAGTTTTTCAATGAATAAAATAAAAGCAGTAATATTTGATATGGATGGAGTGCTAATAGAAGCCAAAGATTGGCACTATGAAGCACTAAACAAAGCACTAAATCTATTTGGTATGGAGATAAGCAGATATGATCATTTAGTAACCTATGATGGACTTCCTACAAAGAAAAAATTAGAGATGCTTTCATGTGAGAGAGGATTACCTAAGGAGTTGCATACTTTTATAAACAATATGAAACAACAATATACTATGGAGATAGTATATGCTAATTGTAAGCCAACATTTCATCATGAATTTGCACTAAGTAAATTAAAAAATGAGGGATACAAAATGGCAGTGTGTTCAAACTCCATAAGAAATACAATAGAGATTATGATGCAAAAAGCAGCACTTGAACAAAATTTTCAATTTTATGTATCAAATCAAGATGTAAAGAACGGTAAGCCAGATCCTGAGATGTACAATAAAGCAATAAAAGAATTGGGGTTAACTCCTAAAGAGTGTATGATAGTTGAAGATAATGAAAATGGTATTAAAGCTGCTCGTGCAAGCGGTGCCTGGGTTATGGAAGTAGATGTTGTGGAAGATGTAAACTATCAAAATATACAAAAACATATAAAAATGTTTGAGGAGAAAATATAATGATAAATATACTTATACCCTTAGCGGGTTCAAATCAGTTTTTTCCAGAATCAGAGTACCCTTACCCTAAGCCATTAATAGAGATAAATGATAAAACTATGATAGAACATGTTATAAATAACTTTGATAATATTACAGAAGAAAAACAATTTATTTTTATAGTAAACAGTGATGATTGTAAGAAATATCATCTTGATAATGTGCTTAACCTATTGACAGATCATAATTGCAAGATTGTTAAAATAGATAATGAAACAAAAGGTGCCGCATGTAGTGCTATGATGGCTATAGAGTATATTAATAATGAGAATCCGTTGGTCATAGTAAATGCTGATCAACTATTTGATGATAATATGAATGAGATAATTAGTAGTTTTAAAAATGTTGATGGTGGAGTAGTTTCATTTGAGTCTATTCACCCTAGGTGGTCTTATGCAAGAGTTGATGGAGAAAACTATATTGTTGAAACAGCAGAAAAAAGACCATTAAGTAAACATGCAATTGCTGGGTTTTTCTACTTTAAACAAGGTAAAGACTTTATAGATAGTGCTATGAATATGATAAAAAAAGATGCAAATGTAAATGGACTATATTATATCTCCCCAACATTAAATGAGATGGTTTTAAATAATAAAAAATTAATAGTAAAAACTATTGATAATAATAAGTACCATACATTTTATACACCGCAAAAAATACAAGAATATGAGAGGTTAAAACAATGCTAAAAGAATCAACTCAAAAATATATAGAAGCTTTTGATAGTAAAGATTTAGATAAATGTGAAGAATTATTTCTAGAAGATTTTGCTTTAGAAGATCCTGTTGTAAAGAGAATTGAGGGGAAAACGGAAGTTTTAAAAGCTATTAAAGGTATATTTGATTCTTGTACTAATTTAAACTTTAGTGCTAAAAATATCTATCAGGATAACCAAACTACTATCATAGAGTTTATCTTAAAGCTTGATGACACTATTTTAACAGGAACTGACATAATAGAGTGGGAAGGTAATAAGATGAAAGAACTTCGAGCTTATCTTGATATTCCAAAAGGTTAATTATGAAAGTGGTAAAATTAGAAGATATGGTAAAAGGTTGGTTTGTAGGAAATTTTGATCCAACACTTATAAAAACAAATGATGTAGAAGTAGCTGTAAAAGAGTACAAAAAAGGTGACTATGAAGAGAAACATTACCATAAAATAGCTACCGAAATTACAGTAATAGTAAGCGGAAAAGTAAAAATGAATGGTCTTGAATACTCAAAAGGCGATATTATAACAATAGAACCAAATGAATCTACAGATTTTGAAGCACTTGAAGATACTGTAAATACAGTTGTTAAATTTCCCGGTGCAAGTGATGATAAATATTTAGGAGAACCAAACAATGATTAATATAGTAATCCCAATGGCGGGTCAAGGAAGTAGATTTGTAAAAGCTGGATATGAAAAACCAAAGCCATTTATAGATGTAAACGGGAAACCAATGATAGTAAGAGTTTTAGAAAATCTTGCTTACTCAGATGCTAGATATATCTTAATAGCTAGAAAAGAACATATGGAAAAAGAAAAAGAACTAGTAGTTCAAATAGAAAAAGAATTCAACGCTATTTTTATTCCTATAGATAAACTTACAGAAGGAACAGCTTGTACAGTACTTTATGCTAGAAAATATATCAACAATGATGAACCGCTTTTAATAGCAAATTCAGATCAAATAGTTGATATGAATATTGGTGATTTTATAGATGATTGTAAAACTAGAAATCTTGATGGTTCTATTTTGACATTTGTAGATGAGTTTAAAGACCCTAAATGGTCATTTGCTAAAATTGATAAAAAAGATTTAGTTACAGAAGTAAAAGAAAAAGTTGTAATCTCAGAATATGCTACTGTTGGGATTTATTTATATTCAAAAGGAAAAGAGTTTGTGAATGCTTCAATTGATATGATAATAGAAAATGATAGAGTAAACAATGAATTTTACACTTGTCCAACATATAACTACGCTATAAAATATGGTTCGAAAACAGGTATATATAATATTGAATTTGAACAAATGCATGGAATTGGTACACCCGAAGATTTGAATTTATATTTGGAGGCAATATAGTTGATATCAATAGATACTCTAAAACACTATTCAAAGAACTTTTCATGGATGATGCTTGAAAATTTAGTAAAAATTTTTATAGGGTTTGCAGTAACGATTTATGTAATTAGATATCTAGGTCCCAGCGACTTTGGATTACTAAGTTATGCTTTAAGTATTGTTGGTATTTTATACCCAGTAGCTACTCTTGGTCTTGATGCAATTTTATTTAGAAATATTATAAAAGATAAGGAAAATGAAAAGACACTTATCAAAACGGGATATATCACTAGAATAGTTGCTGGAGTGAGTTTATTTTTACTTACATCCATACTTGTGTATTTTTATAGTGACGATAAAGTATTTGTTTGGATGCTAGTAATTTTAGCTTTTGGAATGATAATAGATGCGTTTAGTATATACAAAGAGTACTTTGCAGCTCATGTACAAAATAAATATATAGCAATAAGCAGCATATTTTCTAATGTATTGTCTAGTTTATTGAAATTGTTGTTTATATTTACGAAGTTTAGTGTAGTATGGTTTGCTCTAGCTTTTATAGTTCAAAAACTTTTTAATGTTATTGGTTTAAAATATTTTTACACAAAAACAAGTAAAAAAAACATAGGCACTTATGATAAAAAATTAGCTAAACAGATGTTAAATGATTCTTGGCCTTTGATATTTACATCTTTTGCAGGTCTTTTATATATGTATACAGACCAGATACTTATAGAGTATTATCTTGATGTTAAACAAGTTGGTCTTTATGCGGCGGCGGCTAAACTAGTGATGTTTTTTTATGTAATTCCTTCAATCATATCAAATATAATATATCCTAAAATTATGGAACTACATAAAAGTTCAGAACAGATGCAGTTTTTGTCAAGAATTGAAAAGATATATTTCGTTAATTTTTTAATTTCACTTGCAATATTGTCTTTCTTTTTATTATTTGGTGAATGGTTGATTCTGTTTTTATTTGATGAAGCATTTAAAGACTCTATAAATGTATTACTTATCTATGCATTTGGCTTAATTTTTGTATTTTTTGCGGCAAATAATAATAAACTACTCATGATAGATAATCTTCAAAAGCTTATGCTAGGTAGAAATATATTTGGTTTAGGTGTAAATGTGGTATTAAATATTATTCTTATACCTATATATGGTATAAAAGGAGCGGCAATAGCTACGGTATTAACTGAACTAATGATCGTGTTATCTTATGGACTTAATGGTAAAACAAGGTATATCTTATGGTTGCAGTTAAAAACATTTGTTTATCCAATTGTTTTAATAAAAAGGAGAATTGTATGAAAGTAGCATTGTGTTTCAATGGTTTAGTTGGTGGGAGAGTTACTAAAACTGGAAATGGTGAAAATCTCGATCCTTCAATTGCTTACGAATACTACAAAAAACATCTCATAGATATAAATGATGAAGTTGATGTGTTTATACATAGCTGGTCTGTAGAAGAAAAAGACAAACTTATAGAACTGTATAAACCTAAAAAAGAGTGTATAGAAACACAGATAGAGTTTCCACAGGCTACAAATCATCCAAATAAACTAGGCACATTTAAAAATAAGATAAAATTATTTTTAAAAAAACTTATAAAACCTGATGATTATCAAAAAGAGATACAAAGACTAGAAAACTACTCTTGGAGAACTCATAGTAGATGGTATAGTACAAAAAAATCATTAGAACTAAAAAAAGAGTATGAAGATGAACATGGCTTCAAATATGATGCTGTTATGATCTCTAGGCTTGATGTAGGATTTTTTACTGATGTAGATTTTAGTAAATATGATATGAACTATTTTTATGCATCACACAGAAATGATGCAGCAACAAAAGAGCATAATTATCAAGCAAACTATGAAAACCATGATGAGGGTAATAGTTTCTTAGATCTTTGGTTTTTTTCAAATAGTGAAAATATGGATAAGTTTGGAGAACTATATGATCAGATAAATGATTATGATATAAGTCCACATACTTCATCACGACAATATGTAGATAAAGTTATAGGAAAAGAGAAAGTAAAATACACATTTTATAGATGGTTTGATCATGAGATGATAAGAAGAAAGTTTTTTGAGGCAAAAGAGTAGTGAATAGTCAAAAGTTAGTGCAAAGTAGATATGATTTTTTTCTTATATGGGGTCATGGTCTTAAATACAAAAATGAGATAATAGAACTTATTACAAGTGAAAAAAACTTTGAAATAGTGACAATTCTAAAACATGAAACAAAAAATATAAAAAAATTTGTCAAAAAAGTTTATGAACATGATTATGTACCATACTTTCATCTTAAAGGAAAGACAAAATATTTGATAAATATACCTAAAGAGGTGATATTTATATTTGTAAAAAATAAAGACCCAGAAGAAACTTGGAAGCTAGGGCATGGTACAGGACATATAGAATCTGAAATAATAGTTAGATATAAAAATATTATCAGAGATAAGTTCAATGAAAAAAAAGATGATAGAAGAACAGAAAATCATGTGATACATGCATCAGATAATGAGATGCAAGTACATCATCTACTAAAATACTTAGGATACAATGAGGGAGTTTACAGGTTTGATAGGCATAATAATAAGCCATTTGAGATTCCACATTTTATAGAGCCGTTTGAAGAGTATAAAATACATGAAATTAATATAGATAAACTAGTATGTAATACCATAGTAGATAATAAACATAAAACTATAGATATAGTAGATAGCCCACAATATAGGTTCTTAGAAGGTTTTGAAGATGAGTATAGAAGTTATATTGATAAATATCAAGGTACAAAATTAAAAGCATATTATGATCTTGAAAAGTATAAAAAAATATCAAATGATTTTGACTATTTATCAAGTGGATATGAAACAAGTTTTGTTTTAGTAAAAAAAGTTAAAAATAAATATATAGTCTTAGATGGTTTGCATAGAGCTTCTATTGTAAAGTATCAAGAAAATGAAAAGATAATAGTAGCGGAGATATTATGAAAGAGATAAATTTAGCAGATTTTTTTGAAGTAGTTCAAGATGAAAACTACTGTATAGTCAAAAGAGGTGATATTGAAAAATATAAAGCAGGAGCTGACTTTGATATATTTTGTTTTGATATGCAATCATTTTCTAAAAAGATTATAATATCTTCACAAACTTATATAAATGATGGATATGAACTAAAGATAAACGATAGTAGAAATACCCATTGGCATATAGATCTTTTAAAAGATAAAAAGGTAGAGATAAGATTTGATCTGTATAGTTCACTGCCAAGCTATAAGAATATAAACATAAAAGATGGATTGTTCTCAAGTATTATTGAAAATAGAGTGGAAGAAAATATATTATTGGATAATAAAAAGATTAAAGTTTTTTATCCTTCACTAGTAGATGAAATTATTATCAAGTATTTAGAATATATTGAAAACTATAAGCTTAGACCAGATAAAGTTAAGCATTTAGATTATATTTTAGAAAAGTTAGAAGAAGATAGCGATAATAAAATCTTTTTAGATAAGCTTCATTTTTATACTTCTTTTTCAAAAGACTTGACTCCAAATAAAAAAAATGACTATTCTGATTTGCTAAAAGAAATTATTGTAAAAGTTAAAGCTACTCCGCTAAAAGAATTACCTAAAAAAGCTATTCGCTTTATTAAGAAAAGAGTTGGAAAATGATTATATCTAAGATTACAGGTGGCCTTGGAAATCAAATGTTTCAATATGCTATAGCAAAATCTATAGCACAAAAAAGAGCTGATAAGTTTAAACTTGATATATCTTTTTATCCAAAACAGTCACTTAGAAAGTATGAACTGAATTATTTTAATATTGAAGAAAATATAGCAACGAATAATGAAATAATTAAACTAGCTGGAGATGAAAATTTTTGGTTTAAATTAAGAAAAAAATTAGGACTTAATCCCACAAGAGCAAAGAGCTATTTTTTAGAAAAAGAAACTGCAGTATTTGATAAAAAGGTATTTGACTATGAAAAAAATATTTATCTTGATGGATACTGGCAAGATGAAGAGTATTTTCGTGATATAAGAGAAGAACTTCTTAAAGATTTTACTTTAAAAAATAATATTTCAATTGAAGCAAAAAAATACTTAAAAGATATAAGGAATTCACAAAGTGTATCAGTACATGTACGAAGAGGTGACTATATACAAAACACTCATACAAATAGTGTACATGGTACTTGTGACTTGGACTATTATCAAAAAGCTATAAAATGCATCCATGAAAAAGTTAAAAGTCCAAATTTTTATATCTTCTCTGATGATATTATTTGGTGTAAAGAAAACTTTGACTTTTTAGAAAATAAAGTTTTTGTAGATGATACAAAAAGTGCATTTGATGACCTTGAACTTATGCGAAATTGCAAACATAATATCATAGCAAACAGTACATTTAGTTGGTGGGCCGCTTGGTTGAATACTTATGAAAAGAAAATTGTTATAGGACCAAAAATTTGGTGGAATTCTAGAGTGGATAAAAATTTAGCCTTGGATAGGTGGGTTAAAATTTAATGATTTATATATTATATCTTTTATCTATATCATTTTTTATGTATAAAGTTAATAAGTATGAATTGGTTTTTTTTATTATTTTATTTATGCCTAGCTTTGTAATTTTAATTCAATATATAACGAATATCCCATTGATACCAATGAACATGGAAATACACACACCGGAGTTGTTAAGAAAAGGATTAATTGTGTATTCTATTTTTTTAATATTTTTTAAATTAGGCTTATTAAGTGCTAGAAATAAAAAATTAAAGATATTAAATAATGTAGTTATTATTAAAACACGATTTGTTAGTATCTTCTATGCCATAATATTTATTTTTTTATTAATATTACAAAGGCCAAGTAGTACTATTTATGGTGGTTTTCGTTATGGATTAGATAAGGTAGAGAGAGCTTTAACAATAAATACTATTCCTATAATACTTTTTACTATTTTAATTTTTTATCTGGTTAAAATTATAACGACTAAAAAAATGAGTAAAGACTATATCTATTTTACTTTTCTTTATATGGTTGGGGCAGTTTATTATAACTTTTTAATGGGTTATAGAGTTGAAGCATTAGGCTTTAGTATAGCTATATATTTTTTACTTGTTACTATATTATCAAAAAAACAAAATAGAAACTTAACTATATTGATGATTATACTTATTTTATTTTTGTGGTCTTTAGGTTTTACTAGATATGGAGGGGTTTTAACTTTTGATAGATTAATTTCAAGTTTCTCTACATTTTCACATTTATCTAATTCTTATTTAGTTTGTATAGATATGGTTGATAATAATCCTAACTATGATTTACAAGGTTTTACTTTTTTAATTGATAACCTACTATCTACGTTACCTGCTTCATTTACTCCTATAGAAAGACCAATTCCAATTGCAACTAGAATTAGTATAAGTGAATATACATCAACTGGAGGTATATATTGGTTTGGTTCAGTATACTGGTCTTTTGGTTTTTTTGGTGTAGTATATATATATTTATTTGGATTTTTTCTTGGTATTTTAAATAACTATAGAGAATACATAGGTACAATAGGTAATTATATGTTTATTATATCAATAATGTTAGCTTTTAGATTTTTATATTATGGTGGATTATCTTTATATAAGGGTTTTATTGTATTATTTTTATTTTTATTTATTTTAAAAATAACAGAAATAATTCTGAAAAGAAATAAAGGAGTTAATTATATTTAGTATAATAATGTCAGTTTACAATAATCAAAAAACATTGTCTTTAACTATTACTAGTGTATTAAAACAAACAAGTGAAGAGTTTGAATTTATCATAGTGGATGATTGTTCTAGTGATAATTCGATAGAGATAATACAAGAATATCAAAAAAAAGATAATCGTATAGTTCTTATAACAAATGAATCTAATATTGGGCTTCCAAAATCTCTGAATAAAGCAATAAAAGTATCAAAATATAATTACATAGCTAGAATAGATGGCGATGATATATGTATGCCTGATAGATTTGAAAAACAGATGGCATATATCAAAGCAAATCCTCATATAGATATACTTGGCTCTGGAGCTATTTTGATAGATCAACAAGGGATTGATGTTGGTAAAGTTTTCATGCCAGAAAGTGATGAAGAGATAAAAAAAGCAATAAGATATAAAAACCCTATGATACATCCTTCAATAGTGATAAAAAAAAGTGTTTTAGAGGAACTTCGTGGATATGATGAAAAACTTAGAAAAGCACAAGATTTAGATCTATGGTCAAGAGCAGATAATAGTGGGAAAATATTTTATAATATGCAAGAGTATTTGATAAAGTACAGAATAGATTTAGATAAATCATACAGCACTATTTTTAAAGGATTTAAAGTAAGCTTTTTAAAAGCATTTAGATATAGATCAGTTAAAGGAATAGTATGGAGTATATTAGAGCTTACAAGATATTTATTAGTAAAGATAAAACTTTATACACCTAAAAGTATGAGAAAAAATGAAAAATAAAATACTTTTTTTTGGAGAATTGGCTCCAAATATAATTCATGGTATTAGTTTAGCAAATAGATTAAATATAAATTTATTATCAAAATCTCATGATATTGATGTAATAGAAGAGAAGAGTTACTTGAAAGAGCATAATAAAAGTAGTGGTTCAAAGATAAAAAGAATTTTTTCTTATACAAAAGAAATCTATAAATTAAATAAAAAGAATAGATATAATTTCTTTTATACTATATTTTCACTATCTACTTTTGGTAGTTTAAAAACTTTGCTAGTAATATTAGCATATATCATATCGGGGAGAAAGCAAGTAGTATTACACATACATAGAGGGGATTTTGAAGTTTTTTATAATAAAAGTATTATAAATAAATTCATTTCAATAATTATATTTAAATTGACTAGTAAACTTATAGTTTTATCAGAGAATCAAAAAGAAGAATTTGCTAAATATATTGATGCAAGGTGTATTTATGTAGTAGAAAATTCATTGATAGAAGAGTATGAGTTGAAAAAGAAAGATATAAAAAATAAAAAGTTTATCTATATCTCTAACTATATAAAAGAAAAAGGTATATATGAACTACTTGAGGCATTTAAAGAATTTGACGATAAATACTTAGAGTGCTTTGGTGGATTTGTGAATAACGAAAAAGAGATAAGAAGCTATGAAAGTAGTACTATAAAAGTAAATGGTTTTATAAATGGAAAAGAAAAATTTAAGAAGATAAATGAATCAGATGCTTTGATACTTCCATCATGGAATGAAGGTCAACCTACTATCATACTTGAAGCTATGATGATGGGTACTATTGTACTAACTACAAAGGTTGGTTTAATAGGTGAACTTTTAGGAGATGACTACCCTTTTTATTTTGAACCAAAAGATGTGAAGAGTTTAAATGAGTGTATTAATAAGTTTGTAGCTTATGAGAAAAAAGAAGAGTTATCAAATAGATTGAAAGAGGTTTATTTTGAGAAATATTGTAAAAGTATTCATGAAGAGAAACTATTGAAAGTATTTGGAGAATAAAGTTTGATGACTAAAAGGAATTACAATGTATAAAATATCAATAATAACTGTAGTGTGGAACAATGCATCAACTATAAAAGATGCTATAGATTCAGTACTTAGTCAAACATATAAAAATATAGAATATATAATAGTAGATGGTGCAAGTACTGACGGTACAGTAGAGATAGTACAAAACTATGGAGACAAAATAAGTAAATTTATTAGTGAAAAAGATAAAGGTCTTTATGATGCTATGAATAAAGGTATAGGTTTAGCTACTGGTGATATAGTAGGTATACTAAATAGTGATGATTTTTATATAGATAATCATGTGATAGAAAAAGTTGTAAATGAGTTTCAAGAAAAGCAAGTCGATAGTGTGTATGCTGATCTAGTATTTGTCAAGCCTGAAAATCTTGATAAAACTGTAAGATACTATGATAGTAGTAGTTGTGGACCAGAAAACTTTCAGTATGCATTGTATCCAGCACATCCTACATTTTTTGTAAAAAAAGAAGTTTATGATAAATTTGGTGTTTTTAAAATAGACTATAAAATAGGAGCAGATTTTGATATCATGGTTAGATTTTTATATACAAATAGTATTAGTTACAGTTATATAAAAAAACCTCTCATTAAAATGCGTGTAGGTGGTGTAAGTACATCTTTTAGTAGTATCTGGATAAATAGTATGGAACAGCTAAGAGTTTGCAAGGAAAATGGAATAAAAACCAATATATTTAAAATACTTATGAAGTATCCCACTAAATTATTAGGGATGATGAAAAAATGAAGATTTTAAATACGGGAAATAGTGGTTATTTGGGAAGTAGTTTTATAAATGAATATCAAAGTAAATATGAGTTTGAAAAGTTTTCATTATTAAAGCAAAAGCTAGAAGATATCAAATTTGCTCATATAGATGCTATACTGCACTGTGCGGCACTTGTACATCAAAAAGTTGAGCATCCTTATGAAAAATATCATGAAATAAATATAGAGTATCCAGTAAAGTTAGTAAAGTTAGCTAAAGAAGCTGGAGTCAAACAGTTTGTATTTATAAGTAGTATTGCAGTGTATGGGGAGGATGAAGAGAAATTAGATGAAAATACTAATTGTAATCCTATAACACCTTATGGAAAAAGTAAATTAGAAGCCGAAAAACAACTTTTGGAACTAAACGATGATAATTTTGTAGTGAGCATTATAAGACCTCCTATGGTTTATGGTAAAGATGCTCCAGGAAATATAGATAGTTTAGTAAATCTAGTAAAAAAAGTACCAATCATACCACTTGGTGGAATTAAAAATAGAAGAAGCTTTATATCTATACAAAATCTTTGCTATATGATAAATGAGATAATAACTCAAAAAAAGTCAGGTATATTTTTAGCTAGTGATGATGAGCCTTTAAGTACAACTAGATTAATAGAGTTAATCGCTAATGGTCTTGGTAAAAAAGTTTATCTTATAAAAGTACCATTTTTTG
>Ga0257119_1001836_pt1 | contig 13899 bp, 18 predicted proteins | sample SI112_200mmetaG_FD_190179 | JGI IMG/M metagenome (GOLD analysis project Ga0257119, IMG submission 190179) | Marine microbial communities from Saanich Inlet, British Columbia, Canada - SI112_200m | ecosystem: Environmental > Aquatic > Marine > Inlet | place: Canada: British Columbia | collected... | reverse complement strand
GATGAGATCGTCGAGGAGTAAGGTGTCAGGGGGTTTCAGTCCCCCGCCAAGACAGCCAAGCCCACCTTGCGGGATGGGGGCTCGGCTCAAAAACCCACCCGGTTTGGCTGTCTTGTCAGTGGACTGAAGAGTTTTTGAAAAACAGACCGAAATTGAGATTCGCGGGAGGTGTAGATAGATGACAGCCGCAAAGACCTGGGAAGATCTAGAGAGAGCAATAGAGCGGGATGACGACGAAAAATTCGATGTCACCTTTCCGGTCTCCAGCTTGGGCGTGGTCGGAGACCGAATAAAGTTTCCCGAGAAAGTCGGACCATACAACCTCCGCCACCTGGAGATGTCCCCTCTGGCGCTGGCGAATATGTGCTCGCGCACAGGCGTACCACACCCCTTCCTAGAGACAGTTGACCAACGGAACCCGAAGCTGGCGGAGAGCATCCTTCGAGACGCGATCCGAGCGACTGATCCAGGAACGAAGCTCCTTTTTCGAGGGAAGCGAGATAAGATTCGGGCTGTCTTGTCAGACAGTTACACTGCCATAGACAACCGCACTGTCGTTGATATCATCAGAGATGCCAGCTTTGGCGCAGCTGCGGGTGTATCGGGGTTTTATATCTCCGATACCGACTTCCACGTTAAGATCCTCTTTGACGACAACCACGGAGCGGATGAGACTGCTATCGGAAAAGAGCTTCGCGGCGGCTTTGTGGTCAAGAACAGTGAGGTTGGAGTCTCGCATCTGATCACCGCGCCATTTATTTGGCGGGAGATCTGCACGAATGGGATGATCTCGATGAGCCGCATAGGAGGAGGGAAGGTCCGGCACAGAGACCACACCGACCTGCATGTGAAGCGGATGATCGAGCGAGAGGTGGCGATCGCGATGCGCGAGGGCGGAGTCCTGATCACCGAGTTCTTGCAACGCAGAGAGAATCGGATATTGAAACCCACGAACGTGATCAGCTTCCTAGCTGCTAAGGCCAAGTTGACGAAAACGACCACGAATGCGGTTCACGCTGCATTTAAGGTGGAGCCTGCCCGAAACCAGTTTGGCGTGATCAACGCCTTTACTCGGGCGGCTCAGACGCAAGCTGCTCCTACCCGATTGGGGATGGAGAGCTTTGCCGGTTCACTCCTGCACTCTGACGAGCTGTGGGAGATGGCTGCGTGATGAGCCTTTGTTGGTTCGAGCGCTCATTCGCGCAGCTTATTCGCTGGATAGATTCGCTTTTAGGTCTCTGGTTCGAGGAGCCCACAAACAAGCCGAGTCTGTCTAATCAAGTACCTCTACGAGTGAGGTTTCTGTTGAAACCTGAGCAGTACAGATTCCGTTAGTTGTCTTAATCCTTCACAACCAAGGACCATACGAACACCGAGGGAGTATCAATATCGCTTTGGTTAAGTAATTTAAATTTGCAGGGTTAGGCTATATAACGCTTTTTACTAGCCCTGTCAGGATTACTAGGTGTGAAACATGCCCGCGTGAGTATAACGCATCAGCTAGGTCAGTTGACCGAAGATCGGTTCAGAGTAACGGAGCCTAACCGCTCCTGTGCCCTCGCACAGCGAGGGCCTTTCAAGATTCTAGGTGTTTATGCTGGTTCGACTCCGGCGATCTTGACAAAAAGACAGATAGGTTAGGGAACGCAGTGGCGAAGCATTTTTTGTTAGACCTGATAAAGAACGTACAAAATCCCAAATCCGAAGAGGTCAGCTTTTTAGAAGCCGCCAACGAGTTTATGATCGGTGAGGCTTCTATTGGGCGTGAAGACCCGGATTGGGCCGACCGACCTGACCTGTGGCATCCCTCCTCGTTGAGCTACAGCGCTATATGTCCTAGACTGGAGATCTTTAAGAGACTGAGGCCCGATCTCGTAAAGCCTGCTCGTCTTCACCCGCCATCCCTTATGCGGATCTTTAAGATCGGAACTGCCCTTCATGGGATGTACCAGGGCGAGATCTGGGGACGGATGAAAATCCTGTGGGGTTGCTGGGCTGATGTGCTAACCCTGGAACGTCCGCGAAAAGACTGGACACTACACTTCGGCTTTATGCCCAACGATGATTGGGTTATCGAAGGTGTCCTGCGGCGCTGGGTTCATGTCGAGTTAGCTGTCTATAATAAGCGATATAACATCGGCGGCCACATAGACGGTATCCTATGCCCGAACGGAGACGTGAGCCGGGGGTACGTTGCGGACCTCAAATCATCCAACAGCCACGGTTTTAATAACACCGACGTTGTTAGAGACTACCACTACAAACAAGTGCAGATATACCTGCACTGTGACCCGATCATCCCTAGAGACGTTACCCTGCCAACTATCGTTGGGGGAATGGTCTGGATGGTAAACAAAGACACCGCTGAGGAGAAGGAGTTTTTCTTCGAGAAAGACTCTGCGCCGCTACAGGGTATCTTACGCAACGTGGATCTGGTGAACAGCTCGATAGCCGCGAATAAGTTGCCAGGGCGAGTAAAGGCGTGTGGAAGCAATAGGACGTCGAAGGCCAAAGCCTGCCTCGCTTGTGACGTATGCTTCAGAACAGGAACAGGCCGACAAGGTATGCTTGGCCTAAAGCGATTGGAGCAGCCTAATGAGTAATACGATCTTACATGACCGAGCTGAGGAACGAGCCGCCGGGGCGGTTAAAGATCGTCGGTCAGAGGCTAGGGAGCTGGCTACAGAGAACCATCTTCCATTCCCAGTCGAACCATCCGTACACCTGGTTTTTCCGGCTGACCTGTCCGCGCTGCCTTCGGAGGAGATCGGAAGGCAGCTGACCTACTGGAACGCCATGCGTTCCAGAGCAGGTTACCTGGTGGCCGTTTTTTCAGGAGCAGCTCTGAGAGAGAGCATCGAAGCGGATCAGCGATTTGACGTTATGTACGCCAACTCCACCGACAAGCACGTCACAGACAAACGACACAATTCCGGGGCGTTACAGAGTGTCAGGACGATACGCCTGAGTGCAGCTAGGCTCAGTGCCGACTTAGACATTATGCGCGCCTTACAACAGTCATACTCAAACAATTATGACGCGGTTAGTCGAGAGCTTTCTCGGCGTGAGAGAGAGTTCCGTGAGTGATTCCAACGATCTTGTAGCTCTGAAGGTGTCTGCTCGAACAGAGCCGAGAAGAACAGCTGGGGCGATGGCGAAGCTGCGACAGGAAGGTACGCCATTTCGTGTCGAGGCGGTTGGTGCCGGAGCCAGTCACCAAATGCTGAAAGCCATGATTTTGGCTCAGGGAATGGTCGCTGAGAACGGCGAATCCGTTACCTGGAGCCTATGCTTCGAGGACACCTTCTTGAAGCGTGACGGGATAGCAGGATCGCTGATCGCAGCTAAGCCCGTCTTCCGATAAAGTTTTTGAAAAACAGGCCGAAATTAAAATCGGCGGAGAGAGTGAGATGAGCGCAAAGGTAAGAACATCGGTAACTAAGATCTTTAAGTGGGACGCAGCCCATAGAATCGTAGGGCACGGAGGAGCTTGCGCTGCCCTTCATGGTCACACCTACAAAGCCGAGGTCACGCTCTCAGCAAACTCCCTAGACGGGCTGGGGATGGTGGTTGATTTCGGGTTCATTAAACGGGTCATAGGTAATTTTATCGACGAGCAGTGGGACCATAACTTGATCTTGGCCGAGTTTGATCCGCTCTGCGCGGTAGGCTTGCTCCGAGAGACGAATCTCGCCGCTGGGAAACGAGTTTTCGTTATGGGCAGCAACCCAACGGCTGAGAACATGGCTCAAGAGCTTTTCTTCAAAGCCGCTGAAGGGGTGTTTTTGGCGCTTCAAGAGTGCCCAACTGAGGTCCGCGTGGATAAGGTCACCGTCTGGGAGACGCCCACCTCTTTCGCAACCGTAACCAGGGAGTAGCTAGACATGCAGATCGTAGACAGACGCCCAGGAACACCTAACGCTTTACCCGTCGCGAGAGGGCGCAGATGGAGAAGCCGCAGGTTCGATGACATAAAAGGTGTTTGTGTTCATCATACGGCTGGGGGATCGGACCCGGCTAAGACAGCGCAGTACCACATTAACCCGAACCATGTGAGCCCGCGAGGGATGCCAGCCATCGGGTACACCTTTTACATCACAGAGAAAGAGATTGTTCTCTGTAATGACCTGAGCGCTGTAACCTGGAGCCAGGGCGGAAAGACAGTCCCCGACCTTAACCGCGATGGAAAAATCACGCGGGAGGACGGCCTAAACAGGGCTAACAAGACTTACTTGGGGATCGTAGTTGGGGGTAACTTCGACAGCGAGTGGAACGAGACCAATAAGGACCCATCACCGCGACAGATAGCGATGCTCCTAGTGCTCCTTGACCACTTGTTCGGGATTCGACGAATCCAGGACGATGACAGTCTCCTCTTCGGTGTGCTCTCTCATGTCGGCTGGGACGCGGTGTTCACGCATCGAGACTTCGGTAAGATTGCTTGTCCTGGAGAGCTGCTCTATAGCCTCCTAACCCGGATGCGCGAAACTGCGGTCGCGAACCTAGAAGAAGAGGTCTATCCAAAGGCGCTCACCTGTGTCAAAGACTGGCAAAAAGCGCTTCTGGCTCTGGGCTACGAGCTTCCTAAGTGGGGAGTCGATGGCGATTGGGGAGACGAGAGCAGTGATGCGCTGCGTTTCTTCCAGATGAAGGAGGGCCTTAAAGGGAACGGGAAGCGGACTAAGATCTCCGAGCATCACCTGTTGATCGCTCTAGAAGAGGCTGGCATTGTATAAGGTTAAAGAGATCTTCTACTCGATCCAGGGTGAGGGCTACCACGTCGGTACACCTGCCTTGTTTCTTCGATTCTCTGGCTGCAATATGTGGTCAGGACGCGAAGAGGATCGAGCAACAGGTAAGGGACCCTGCGCTCAGTGGTGCGACACAGATTTTGTCGGCGGGGAGACCTATGAGCTGGCAGATGATGTAGTAAAAGCATGTATCAGAGCAATGCCCTATAGGATAGAGAACACCATCGTAGTGATCACAGGAGGAGAGCCGCTTTTGCAGTTGGACGTTCCTCTCCTCCGCGCTCTGAGGGCTCATTCCTTCATCGTTCATGTCGAGACGAACGGGACAGTTGTTCCGAAATGGCGCGGTATCCGAGGACTCCCTAGACCTTGGGTTACTTTGAGTCCGAAGATCGATGACGCCGTGGTCTTGGAGCCCGCAGAGATCTCCGAGTTGAAGTTGGTCATAGATCCGCGTAGTCACGAAGATATGCAAAGAGTCGCTGTTTGGGAGTTCTTTTTCGCAGGTGGACGGAAACCCAAGATGTTCTTGCAGGCTATCGACCGAAACGGGGCAGCTGACACAAATGCCATCGTGGAGATGTGTAAGAGAAACCCGCTTTGGCGACTATCTGTGCAGATGCACAAATTGATAGGGATAGAGTAGGGAGAAGTAGATGCTATTTAGTCGGGACTGTCTTGTTGTCCTGAACAACACCCATTTCGTTAGGTATCGGATCGAAGGTCCCAGGCTGTCCGACAACGGGACGCTGGCTGACGTTAAAGAGATCGCCTCGCTAATTCAAGGCGAGTGGCGGCGCGGTTTATATGTCTCTAACAGTGCCGAGCTAAAGGCACAACGCTTTTTCCAGGTTATCAGCGACGCGCTGCACTGCGATAACATCGAGTTGGAAACAGACACCAAGGTGAAGTGGGTTTCGATCTCACTATCCGATGACACAGGAGTAAAGTACAGTGAGTGAATTCAGAACAGGTGATGATCCAGATCCCGTCGAGAAGGAAGTCGCCACAGAGGTTGAGGACGGTCGCCCGGAGGGTGCGGAGTGGTTCAAAGAGGGCGCTGGCAACCCAGCTACCTTGCCCCCTCCGGATAAGGAGGCCGACCCGACCAAGCAGCCGGACAACGCCCAGAATCCGGGGGGGCCGGAGGGAGAGGCAGTATACACAGCTGTACTCCTAGTTCAGTCTCACGACGGAACAGTGATGCCCATAACGAACCTCGCGGGGTTTGTGAACACGCATCACGCCGCGAATCCGCATGAGGTTTTTCGGATGTGTGCTGATGTGCAGGATCAGATCTCTTCGATGAGGATTATCGGGGAGGGTGCCAGAGCGACCCACGAAGTGATCGACAGAGCAGTTAAGGAGCATAACCAAGGTCAGCTAATGGCTCAAAAGCAGTTGGCAGAGCTTTTGCTCTTACCTGTCTTCAAAGCCTTGGGCATAGAGATGCCCAAACTTGAGCCACCCACCGAAGCGTAAAGTTTTTGAAAAACACAAGTAAATTACGACTTTACTTGCCCCTGCCCCTGTATTCCTATATCCTACCTGAGAATATACAGAAAAGAGATTCCCGATGAGCAAACCCACCGTTGAAGAAGCCAAAGCTGCGGTTGAGACCTTACTCTCTTTTTGGGGAGAGGTCCCCTCAAGAGAGGGTCTTCTTGGTACACCCGACCGGGTTGTGCGCGCCATAGCTGAGTTTTCGGCTGGGTACGAACAGGACCCTTCTGAGATTCTGAGTACGACGTTCTCAGAGACAGACGAGTACGATCAAATGATCGTGGTTCGGGGTATCAACTTTATGTCTCACTGTGAGCACCACATGGTCCCTTTCGTGGGCACATGCGATATTGTGTATCTCCCACGCTTGGTGGTCGTTGGGCTAAGTAAGCTCGGGCGGCTGGTCGATGTGTACGCTAAGCGGCTACAGATCCAAGAACGAATGACTGTCCAGATCGGAACAGCCGTGATGGACCACATCAACCCGAGAGGGGTGCTTGTTCGTGTTCGAGCCTCACATATGTGCATGAATCACAGAGGCGTGAGAAAAGAAGGCTCCTCGATGATAACCCAATTTTTGGGCGGGGAGTTCAAGAAAGACAGAAACCAAAGAGCAGAAGCTATGGATCTGCTCAGATAGGAGACAGACAGGATGTTCGAGATAGCGGTTATCCCTTCGGCGGTTATCCAGACCCGCCTAGAGTTTTTGCATCATTGGACAGAGGCTCCGGAGGAGGTCAAGTTCCTTCGGTCACTTCACCGACATGAGCTGCATATTCGGGTGGAGTTCGCGCAAGAGCACTGCGATCGGCACTTCGAGTACATCATGGAGAAGAGAGCCCTCGACAAGTGGCTTGCGGACAGAAAAAGCACTTGGCCTAAGCGAACGTCATGCGAAGACGTATGTAACTTCCTCTTGGGCTACTTCAGGAGGTACGGCCCTAATCTGCCGATCACGATCGAAGTCCTTGAGGACGGAGAGAACGGCGCGATCCTTCGCACAAACACAGGAGCCTGAGAATGCTGTGGTACTTGCCCCTTGAGCACCTTGAGAAGCGTTATACAAAGCTGATGGACAGACAGCTTGTAGACGCCTTTCAAGCTAAGAACGTCGAGTACACCAGAGTCTACCCAGAAGTTTTGCCGGGGGAGATCGAGGTAGGAGCCTTCCTAGATGCAGCGGGTACAAGCTACTTCAAGGCAGGACAACTGAAGGCTATCGCTAGAGCCTTCAAGGAGGGTCTGGTCAAGGACGGTGACAAGTTTTTCTTCTCCGACCTATGGTTTCCGGGGATCGAGTCACTGCCCTATATGGCTTTTTTCTACAAGATCGACATAGAGATCTACGGTGTTCTTCACGCAGGGAGCTGGACTCCGACTGACTTCGTTGCCCAGATGGGTCCTTGGACGACCTACTTTGAAGCCGGTCTGATGAATATCGTCACGAAAGCCTTTATCGGTTCATACTTTCATCGACAACAGATCATGGAGCGTCTCTCAGGGATCTCAGAGAAATTGATCGTAACTGGACTTCCCTTCTCCAAAGAAGATGTCTTGGCGATGGCTGAGCTGACCGAGCCCCGCCCTTGGAGCGAACGCGAAGATCTGGTTATTTTCGCGGGGAGGCTCGACGATGAGAAGCAGCCCTGGAGATTCGATAGGCTTGAGCAGCTACTCAAGACTGATCCGAAGTACGCGAACGTTAAGTTCGTTAAGACCTACGAACTGGAGCTGGACAAGTTCGAGTACCTTGACCTGCTTTCGAGAGCGAAGGTGATCTTCAGCGCAGCGCTTCAAGAGAACTATGGCTACGCTGCCCTAGAGGCCGTTGCTTTGGGAGTTCAGCCTGTTTTGCCGAATTGGGTTGTTTACCCAGAGTTCTACAGCAGAAAAAATATCTACGTCACCGACGAGCAGGCAGTAGAGCTGACCAAGAAGTTTCTGAAAAACACGACCAAATCCCCCGTCCGTCCCAAGGCTGTGACCTTGATTGAGGACGGGATCGAGAACATGATTTCAGAGATGCAGCTTCGGAAAGGAAACGGATGAAAGACACAGACAGACAGGGCACCGAAAAGCGGTACGGGCTCTTTTTCGATAAAGAGAAAGAAGCCTTTGGCTGGAATGAGGACACGCTCTTTCTCTTCTATCCGGAGAAGGATCGAATCGGTAACGTAGCCCTGCGAGAGCTGCCTGAGAGCGGACCCCTAGAGAGCGAGCCACGCTTCACACTGGATGAGTGCAAGCGCTTAGCTCTTACGACGGGCGCTCGACGGATATACATCGGGGCTCGCGAAACTGAGATGCCCGTTGAGGAAATAAAGCCTTGGTTGGATACGGGGCTTTCGATCAGCTTTGAGACTGCGGACCCACACGCGGCGTACAGGGCACAGCAGATGCACGGAGACTGCGTGGATGTCGTTCTCGGTATGTCTAAGCGAACCTTCGATATCCTATATGGAGGAATCGAGGGGTTTAACCGTTCCAGCCCAAGCTACGCGGTCCGGGTGATGGGCGACGGAGAAATGACCTTTCTAAAGAAGGTCCCTGTTTGGGGAGCCTCTGAAAATACTGAGCTTAGCGGTTCAGCTTTAGAGAAGCTCTTGTCAGGGTCGGGTCAATGAGCGCATTGAGAGTGAACCTGGTGTACGAAGGGTTCGACTCAAATTGGTCTAACTCTTTTACTCAACTGCTTACCCGTGGCCTGGAAAGAGAAGGTGTGCTTGTTCACCTGATTAACCTAGCCTTCTTGCCGCACGGAACTTGCGTCACTAGAATCAAGAACGCTCCCCGCTGTGACATCTGGTATCTCGCATCCGTGCATGAATGGATGCTCGAAACCTGCGCCGAGACGCGGATACCGATAGTCGCCCACTCACATGGAGGGATCGAGACAGGGGCCTTCTGTGATGTCGCGAAGAACGTAGCCGGGAGCCTAAACATATCCGCGAAGCTGCACCTCCTAGCCGGGCTTACGGTCAACTCGCAGAGCCATTCGGATCAGATATCCAACTTTTACGGATACGACCATGCAGAGGTTGTGGGGTTTCCGATGGACTTCGACCGCTACCCTCATGCGCTACAGCTGAACGGAGAGCGTGACCTGATTTGTGTGCCGGGGAGGCTTGAGCCCGACAAGCAACCGACACTGGTTGCTTCTGCTTTGGCTCCCTTTAAAGACCGCGTTGTGTTTACAACGCCGGTGAAGAAAGACAGCGGGACGCATGAACTCTACGACCACTTGGTCAGGTCCGGCTACCGTGTTCTAACAGGCTGTCGCGGAGCGGAGTATCTGGAGGTCTTATCCAGATCGCTGGTGGTCTTCTCCGCATCTTTAGCGGATACGTTGAACCTATCTGTGGTGGAGGGAATCCTGTGCGGGGCCAACCCGGTGGTTCCCAATATCGCGGTGTTCAAGGAGTACGTGTTCTCTGAACGCTATAAGCCATACGACATCCAGGGGATTAGAAACTGCGTTTACAAAGCGCTCACTGCCAACAGTGTAGAACACGGCATAAGCCATCTTAACTATCCTATCGTTGGTAAGAGGGTAGCGGGTATACTCAAAAAGATCGCGGGAGAGAGAAGATGAGAGAGGGTGCAATAGTAAGAACGATCTGCAATGAGGGTACAGGAGTGATGGCCCTAAGCTCACTCCTCAGCGCAGCCCAGGGCTACGAACACTGTCGAGAGCTGATCTATATCGACGGGTCAGATGAGGGGATCATCCCTAGAGTGAACGATGTCCTGAACATGGCGAAGCAGCTGGGATGGGCTGTCTATGTTCTTCGCCATAAGCGAGCGGGGCACGGGGCCGATTTCGTGAAAGGGCTCCGTTTTGCCAAGGCCCTCGGGTGGGATCGGGTCCACCACTTTGACGACGATGTTTTGGTCCTCCCACATTGGTTCGCGCACAGCAACATCTATGAGGATTGCGTCCAATCGACTCAGGTACTAGAGAGTTCCTCGATCCGTGGCTTTGATATTGAAAAGCCTCCAGGGAACAATAATCATGTTTCTGCTCTTGCCATGACCTTCCATATGCGTTATCTTGATGAAGACGTACTCGAAGCGATGGACGATCATAAACTCTCTATCTTTGAGGACATGAAATTGTGTCAGGTTATACGTCTTCAGCCTAACGTAGTTAAAGGTATCGGGGTTTGTCACCGAACCCGCGATACAGGACAAGATTACATACGGCGGGTGATCCTCGGCTACGCTGACGGGTCTTTGGTGGACGGACCACCGCCAGAGTAGTCTATCGAGGTAGACAGACCGAATGAGAATCATGCTTGCCGGTGCCCAGAGCGCCAGTCATTTCCGCGACCTAACGCATGTTGCCCAATATGCGGACCAGCCCCCCAATCTTCTCTTCTCGTATTATTATATGCGGAAGATGAAACATGACGTCTTAACTAAGCTGCTATCCGGACTCCAAGCCCTAGACGCCTGTGTTCTCTTAGATTCAGGGGCACATACATTTTTCTCCTTTCACGGCGAGTCACTGTACCATAGGAAGCATATCGGCACGCAAGCCTCTGGAGAGGTCCGAGACAAGGACAAAGATAAGGCATATATAGACCCGGAACAGTATATGCTTCAGTATATCGAGTTCCTAAAGGCATACGGGCATTACTTCAAAGCCTACGCAGAGCTGGACATCGACACCGTTGTTGGGCTCCCCCGCGTCGAAGAGTGGCGCGAAATGATGCTTGATGCGGGCTTGATGCCGATGCCAGTGATCCATGAGTCCTACGAGCTGCATTATTGCAAGCTGGCGGGGAAGCTATGGACTCACAAAGACGGCAGGGAGATTCGAGAGCGGGAATGGAAGAAGCTGCTTGCTCGGTTCCCTTATGTCGGCGTCCAGGGTGGGCTAAAGGACAGTACCTACAACGCCTTCTTGCGAGAATCCGACGCCGCAGGTGTTAAGGTACACGGCTTCGCGATGACCTCCAAGAAGGTCTTTCGTCGCTTTCCTTTCTACTCTGTCGATTCTACGTCTTGGCTCGCAGGGCAGCAATACGGTGTGACTTACGCCGTGCAGGGGGCCAATCTTCGTACTTTTGATAAGAAGAATAAGCACAGAAGGCGCAACTACCGGCCCCAATGCGAGAAGTACAACATCGACTTTGAGCTTTTGTTGGCCGACGACCCTTACGCGATAAACAGGTTCAATGCTGCCTCTTGGATGGAATACCAGACCATCATAGACAACCAACGGCGAAACGACGCCACTGTAAAATTGGAGCGGGGGGAGATGGAAGCGCCAGAGAAGATTGAGGGAGGTAGTGAAGAGTCTACAGAGATAGCACTACAAGGAGCATCCGAGCCCCTAGTGATTCGTGACATAGACGAACGGGCATATATTGGAAGGGCTTGCGCGCTTTGCTACATTGCGGGAAACTGCCCTTTCTTTGAGGAGGGCGCTCAATGCTCGGTTCCCTTTGGGATACCCGAGAACGGGGAGGTCGATCCGATCCCCATGCTTCGGGACATTTTAAAGATGAGCTGGGAGAGGTTCAACTTCGCCATTGCCGTTGAGCGGGTCAACGGTGGTATGCTCGATCCAGAGGTGTCCAAGGAAAGATCCCAACTCCTAGCGCTCCTGAAGGATATTAGAGAACTTACATCGGTTACGCAGGAGAAGGTTACTATTATCGCAGAGGGTCCTTCCGGTCCAGGGATCATTAGCACACTCTTTAGCGGCTACGGGCGCAAAGGCGCAGCTGGACCGGGACAGACTTTACCGGAAGGCCCTGCTCCTATTGATGTGGAGTATGACCAAGAGTGAGCCTTATAGCAACTGGAATAGATGTCGGGTTTGACGGCGGGATCGTCACCGTAGAGAACGGACACAGGGTGCTTCAGAGAGAGATCCCGGAAACTGTGGTCCGGCAGAGGCGCGGTAAGAAAAGACGGGACTATCTGGAGTCCAGACTCGTTTTTCAGATAGCGCGAGCAGTGGACCTGGGCTCAAGGCTGTTCATACTAGAAGGTCAGCAGGTTATGGGCCAAGACGGCAGACTCGCGACCTTTAGCCTTGGGTTAGGTTTCGGTCTATATAGAGGCATATTGGCGCAGATACCCGATGTTGAGTTTCAGATCTGGTATCCGCGAGAGTGGCAGAAAAAAATGTTGGCGGGGGTTCCGGGGAAAACGAGTAAGGAAAGGTCTATTAAGTCTATACAGATGAGACTCCCAGAGATGGATCTCCTGCGGACACCTAGATGTAGGAAACCTCACGATGGCTTGGCCGACGCAGCGAATATGGCGATCCTCGGTTGCCGGATTCTCGCCGCGACCGAGTAGTTTTTGAAAAACACAGCTGAGTTAAACTAGCTATTTTGACGCGAAGAATAGCCCTAACAGCGCGACTTGGGAATGCCCCTAGAAGCCCCGTGAAGGCCCCTAGAATCGACGTAAACGATGAGACCCTTACTCCGCTATAGACTGAGAATTTAAGCCGCCTTAAAACGCATTCTGAGAAGCCGCGAAAAGAGGAAAAGTTTTTGAAAAACAGAAGTAGACCTAAGGAAGATAAACTATTTTTTACTATATGAAAGAAAAGATTGAGTATACTACCTACTTATTATATAAAGAAGATGCTCAAAGATTGAGAGAACTAAAACGCTTCGACTGAGCAACGGAGCCTCCAGAGATACACTTGAGAGAGTGTGGGAGAGACAGAGATGAGCAAGAAAGTTAAAGTTGATAGCCTACCTAACTGCGCTATCTGCGAGAGCAGGGGGCGTGATGTCCCTGCCCGATATGATGCCAAGACGGTGATGGGTCCTTGGTCCCATCTTTGCGAAGCCCATTTTTCCGAGTACGGAATGGGTCTCGGGACGAGCTTCGGACAGGAGCTTATCCTGAGCGACGACGAAGACGCCGTTGCGATGATCGAAGACGCGGTGCGAATTATCGAAGCCACCAACGAGGAGGCACATGAGCTGATTCACGACGCGGCGACCGAGGCCGACATACAGGCCAACACAGCCGCGAAGCGTATGGAGACATACCCTCCCTGGATTCAAACTCTGATGTCTCTGGGAATCGAGGCTGGCGAATATTTCGGCTTTGAGAGCAAGAGCAGAAACTATCGCTGGGTACAGGTGAACGGTCGATTCGAGCTGCATTATGAGTTCTCGCTCGACAGGCGGGGCCATGTGACCTACCGACAAGCGAACCCAATGTTGGACATAAACTGGACAACCCAAGAGCCCGACTTCCTGGACGAGAGTGAGATCTATGAGAACCGTCGGGTTCTCAATTATACCTGAGACCTGGAGCTGTAGAGCCTTAGTCGGTTAAGCTCAGAGCGTCACCTCGAAAGGGGGTGGGTCCGAACAGGTAAGGTGGTCTGAGCCCCTTACGAAGAGAGACTAAAATTTCGCCGGGAGGCGAAAAGGAGATAGAGATGAGCGCAGCAGAAAAGAAGGATAACTTCCCCCCACAGCTGAAGGTGGTCAGAAAGGGATACAGAAAAGTGGCCCTGCGAAACACAGAAGTGACGATGATCGAGGCCAGTGAGCGGATGACCTGGGTGAACTGCTACTTTGTGACCCGACACTATGGTGGCCCAGAAGAGGGCGGCTGGTGGTATAACATCACAGAGTGCCGGGAGAGCGAGATGGCCCTT
>Ga0257119_1001834_pt1 | contig 13911 bp, 14 predicted proteins | sample SI112_200mmetaG_FD_190179 | JGI IMG/M metagenome (GOLD analysis project Ga0257119, IMG submission 190179) | Marine microbial communities from Saanich Inlet, British Columbia, Canada - SI112_200m | ecosystem: Environmental > Aquatic > Marine > Inlet | place: Canada: British Columbia | collected... | reverse complement strand
GATCTTGTGGAACGAAAGGGATATAAATACAATGAAATTGCTGTTCTGTACCGAGCTAATTTCCAAAGTCTTTATCCGGAAGAAGCATTTCTTCAAAATAAAATCCCTTTTTACATTCAGGGTGGCCAGAATTTCTATACCCGGCGTGAAGTTAAAATATTATTAGATTATCTTAGGGTAATAAATGACCCAGATTGTGATGAAGCAGATGATGCACTTTTGAATATTTTAAATGCTCCGGTTCGATATATCAGCAACAAATCAAAAGCTGAGTTAAAAGAATTCTGTGACAAAAAAGGTATCCATTTGTATCAGGGATTAAAAGAAACAAGATTTGATACGCCCTTCATCAGGAAGAATATAAGGGAGTTTATTAACTTTTTAGATCCGTTAATTGAGGCGGTTGATACTTTTAGGCCATCAGAGTTACTGAAATTATTAAGAAACAATCTTGATTATGATAGATTTATTGTGGATGAAGATTTACCGCCGATAGACGATGTAATTATCGAGAATCTGAACCATTTACAACTGTCGGCAGCACGGTACAATGATATAAAATCATTCCTGGAATATACAGATACCTTTGAGGACAGCAATATCAGTGAGAATAAAAATGGCGTTTCATTGATGACCATCCACAAAAGTAAGGGATTAGAATTCAAAATCGTTTTCCTGATTGGCTGCGTTGAAAATTTATTACCCAGTGCCAAGGGGAATATAGAAGAGGAACGTCGTATTTGTTTTGTAGCAATTTCAAGAGCTATGGAATTGTTATTCTTATCTTATCCTTTGGGTTATTTGAACCAGCCGTCCAAAAAGTCGATATTCATTGATGAAATCCTTGGCAACAAAGCGCCTGTTGAAAAGTAAACCTATCTTTTAATCGAGTAAAATCACCGCAAAATTTAACCTGTCATAAAATCGATATCCCATATTAGGGAAAATTAAAACAACCAAAATAGGAGATAAAATAATGGAATTTGAAATCATTCATTTCAGGGATGCAAAAAAAGTCCTGGAAGAAAAGAAGATGCTCAACAATGTGAATATTACCTGTGAATATATATTTGAGAACCTGGTTGGTACAACTTACAGAAGAGATATACTTCGTGATGCGTTGGATGCTATGGATTGGAGAAGTGAACACGTGGATCTGAAAATATTACCAGGACGAAGATATTTATATAAAGGTGTTAAAGGTGAAATTGCAATGGATGGGAGTTTTTCTTCTTATGAATACCTTCATACAGGATTGCTAAGATTACAATTGGGATATGACAAAGGAACTGTTGAATGTGGAGTTTTATTGTTGCCTTCAAATCGCAGTGAGAAAAGTCCATATGGTAATACTGCTGATATGCTCAAAGATGAAATGCAGATGCTGTTCCCGACTATTTCTCTTCCAGTTTCAATCTGTCTTTTTGATTTGGGTGAACCATATGACCCAGATGACGACTGAGATATTTTAACCAAAAGGAGAAACAAACTATGGCCTACCCATTTCAAAGATTAACCACTGAAAAGTTGAAAAAGGTGTTCAAAAAGGTTGTAGAAAGAAACTGTAATATTAAGGATACAAACTCATGTCGCAAGAAACATGCTGACAAAAAACCGGGAAACAAACTGACCTGCCCTGTCCAGGTTTTAGAAAGTTGGATACAGCGAGAGATAAATTTGTAGTCCTATATTATAACAGAAACAAACTTGAACCATTTTTAATTCCTCAGCAAGAATCCCATCTATCATCAGTTTCTAACTAAAATCAAAAATTATTAACAGAATCAAACCCACTTGGGAGTCTCCCGTCCGCTTTTATGGATATGCACCCTGTAGAGTCGTCATGGGAAATATAATACGCCAGGAGATGTAAGGTGTATCTCCCAGAATCAAACCCAAATTATTTTAAATCAATTAAATTCTCAGGCGCCTGAGATCGTTTCCGCAGGATACTGCGTTTTTTAAGAATCAAACCCATGGAGGAACTGATAAATGGCGTATACACCCGAGCTTAGTCAACAATCTTCATGCACTTTAAGAAGAATCGCATGGGCACTGGATATTCCCATGACAAAAGCTATGGAAAGAGTCTTTGATCATATCTCCATGATAGTTGACAGCAAAACAATATGTCGCAAGTGCCAGGATAAAACCAAATGTAATACCTGTTCATTTAACAATAAAAATTAACTAAAGGAGAAAACCATGCAACATGAAACCACCCTTGAAAAAATTTATGATCGCGTTGATGTAATGTCTCAAAACTGTGTAGATCACAATGTTAATGTTGATGAAATAATTTTTGACAGTCTTGATTTGATCAGAATTTCAGGAGAAGATCATCACGTAAGACCAGTCGCTCAAAGATCAATTTCAAATAGATTGGGAATACCATACAATTATTTGAAGAAGTGCCCCCAGGACATTCAATCGGATAATTTAAATTATTGGATAAAGCATGAAAAAAATACTGAATTATTCTTCCGGTTCGATAAAGATGATGTAAGAGCAATCTTCACAACAAAATATGTGCCTGTTGATAATTTTGAAGCATTATATAAGCTTGATCAACTCGGATATAAACCTGAAACAAAAGTCCAGTGTTCTCTTGATCCTGAATTCATGTCACTTTCAATACCGGATGGTAACAGATCCTTTGATATCAACGGAGACAAATATACCCCGGGGATCAGTATCAGTAATAGCGAAGTCGGTCTGGCATCTTTATCAATCAGCGCCTATATTTTGCGATTAATTTGCACTAATGGTCTTATATCAAAAACCCAGGAATCAAGTTCTTACCGCCATGTGTCCACAAAGATCCTTTCTGAATTTCCTGCTGTCCTGGAGAAAGTGTCTGCTGAGCTTGGAAATAAAAGGGATCAGTTCAAAATTTCCATGGATTCTGTTGTTGATAATCCTGAATCCTCTATGATCAGCTTTAACAGGCAATTTCAATTAAATAAGAATGAGCAAGAATCTGTAGCTTGGGGTTGGGCACATGATGTTGGAGAAACCATGTTCCATGTGATTCAAGCTTATACTAAGGGCGCCCAGCATAAAGATTTATCTGCTGAATCTTCATTTAAGTTGCAAAAGACAGGTGGAAATATCCTGGCGATGGTCAAATAACGACCCGCTGTTCGCAAAATGAATTAATAAAACCCTCTTTGAGAAATCATTGAGGGTTTTTCTTTTTTTATAAGGATTAAACAAATGAATAAAAAACAATTCTGGGATGACCTTAAATCAGGAGTATTTGCTTCAATGATAAAGGAATCATCAAAAGGTAACCACCTATATTCACCAAAGGACGTTTACCATGTAATGAAACCTATTTTCGCTGAAAAGGATGATATTGAAAGAATGTATTGTATTTTTCTGAATGTTAAAAACAGGGTCCTTGCTATTGAAAAGATGTTTGATGGCACGATCAATTATTCAATGGTTTATCCCAGGGAAATTGTAAAAAGGGTTATCTCGCTGAAAGCAACAGCAGTTATCCTGGTTCATAATCATCTTTCAGGAGATCCGGAACCTTCAAAAGAAGATAAGAAAATCACTTTGAAAGTCGGCATATCTCTTATGAGCATGGACGTTAAGCTGCACGACCATATAATTATAGGCGATAGATATTATTCCATGGCTGACTCTGGAATTATCGAAACAATTAAAAACCGCATGAGAGAGACCATCTTTGCGTGATTTAAAGGAGAATGAATGAAAAATAATAATGCAGGTAAAATTATACCAGGTTATGCAATTTATATTTGTGACGAATGTGAGGAACACATAAGGGTATCAGGTTTTAGAGAAGGTCAAAAGATACCCAACAAAACTTTTTGTAAAATGTGCGAAACCAAAGAATATACAAGACTTCTTCTGAAACCTAAATATCTTCGAGGAAAACCATAATGAATTCAAACGCAAAAGAAACTGAAATTTGTAATTGTAAATGGTGTGGTCAAAAGACTGCTTTCCCAGGAACAAAAGAATGTAATCGTTGCTGGGAATTAAGGCATAGAATTGAATCAGACATGGAACTGGCAGAAACAATGTTAAATCATTTTAAATCTGAAAGGATATAAATCATGACAAAACCAAAAGAAAAACCAACTGTAAAATTGATCGATTCTGATGGTAATGCATTCTCTATAATGGGACGTGTCAGAAAAGCTCTTCATAAAGCAGGCGCCGACAAAGAGTATGTGGATAAATATCTGGAAGAGGCAATGTTTGGAGATTATGACAATCTTCTTTGCGTAACGATGAATTATGTGCATGTTACCTGATTTGAAATTTGGTGGTGATATGAGATAACCCCTCTTTTGTATTGTGGAGGGGTTATTTTTTTGTAGATTTTTTTTGGGATATTATTTGCTTTGAACCACTGTTTATATTACTGTGATTTTGGGTGTAGGGATATTAAAGGAGAGTGTTTTTGACAGAAAGCATTTGCTCAAATTTTGAACATTTTTTTATGGTTTTGTTGACAGAAGGCAAATCCCTATCCTAAGAAAAGTATTTGAGAGTTTACTCTATAAGGCTATCCGTGAATAGAATAAAATGAGACCCATGGGATTTTTTGATGACGTTTTGAATGGAATGGTAAAGTATTTAATGTTGTCATGTATGCATCAGGTACTATTACCGGCATTGCTACAGCCGGTGTAGTAGAGTTTGCTCAGGTTGAGTACGAAGAATACGGAGAATTCCGGGCCCGAAATAGATCGGTTAATCTTACGTTTTATAACGATTTTTTATAAAAACGGAATATCATCATCTGGAATCGGTTTGTGTTCATCGTATATTTCAGGATTGTTTCGACCCTGGGGACCCTTGGTGGGTTTTAGACCTGGTTCCGGGTAGTCACGGCTACCCTGTTTGTCTCCAAGGAATTGAAAATTAGATACTACTATTTTTGTCATATAATGGGTTTGGCCTTCTTTTTCATAAGTGCTGGTTTGCAGTCGCCCTTCAATAAAAATCTGACTGCCCTTTGACAAGTACCTTGCGCAAGTTTCTGCCTGTTTACCGAATACAACAATATTATGCCACTCTGTTTTTTCCTGGCGGTCACCTGTGTTTTTATCTGTCCATTGTTCACTTGTAGCAATGGAGAAATTTACCACTGCCAAACCTTGCTGAGAATGCCTTATCTCAGGATCTCTTCCCAAATTTCCAATCAGCACCACTTTGTTAAGACCCGCCATTTACTTTCTCCTATTTTGAAAAAATTTAAAGAGGTTCAATTTTTTGTATCATATCCATAATAAAATTGCTTACTTAATTTCAAAGTCCTGTGCACTGATAATACAAATGTGTGTGTTTTCACCATTTATTTATTTTATATTGTTACCTCAACGTTTTAAATAATCGTTGGGGTAAAGCCGCGAATCCATAACCATATTTTTCTAATATCTTAATTTCTTTAGAAGTAAATAATCCATGATTACATAATGGGTCAATTGGATACCTATGCCTTGACAATGAGTTTTACTATAGGTACTAAAAACAAATGAAATATATTACAATTAAAGATCTTTGGGGAGTGTCATCAGAAGAAAAACTTGTGTATTTAAAAGAACAATGGGAATTGGTAGATGATTGTGTGTATGGACAAATAGAAGAAAAATTGACTGGTACGGGATCTAAATTCTATACATTAACGAGTGTTAAGAATATTAATGGAAAGATGCTTGAATACCCTTTTAATGCAGAGATGATTAAATATATAACAAAAAAAATCTCTGATTTTGGTATTTTTTTGGGGAGAAAGGGCAAATTACATTCCGGCTGTTTAGTTAGAGCACAAATAATAATTAGTGAACAACGCGAATGTGAAAAGGCAAATAATCCATTAAGTGTCGCAGTACAATCATTAGCTGCCATCTCCACAGTACCAAACAGCTTTGTCAAAAAAGATGAAGACGGCAATGTACTAATTGAAAAATCATTGAAGGAATATCTGATAAAAACAAAACTATCAGATATTGATAATACAATACATAAATCCAAAGTAGAATTATCACATTTTAAAACTCAATTAGCAAAAAAAAATGAAGAATTAAAAGAAGTTAATGATCAAATATTAGATACTGATGACAAACGACAAATTATCAAAAAGAATCTTCAAAACGAAAAGAATGAACTGCATAAAATAAAAAATGAATGCAAACGAGATAAGCAGAAAGAAATTTCACGACTGAATAAGACAAAAGAGGAAACGATGAAAAAGATGGATCAACTCAAAGAATATGTTCAATCAAAAGCTGATTTTTTACGCGACCTCGAATTAATTTCTCAGGATCAGTACAATTATGTAACTGGAAAAACGGTTCAAAAATTAGATAATGAAGAAAAACAGCTCGATTTCGAGAAGGATCTCAATAAAGATTTTGGTCAGCTAATTTCTCAAATTCAATACTATTTATATAAACAAAACAAATACTACCCAAAATCAATTATAGAAAACTTTCTCACTTTGTTAAATACTAATGACCTGATTATCATTTCAGGTCCATCTGGGTCAGGTAAGTCGTTTCTTGTAAAATCATTTGCCCAAGCCATTGGAGGTGTTGCAAAAATTATCCCTGTAAAGCCTAATTGGACAAGCTCTGAGGATTTGCTTGGTTATTACAATCCAATGCAAAAATCATATTTGACGACTCCTTTTCTTGATGCCATTGTTGCAGCAAAACGTGATCCAGACCATTTGCATCTTATTTGCTTGGATGAAATGAACCTTGCAAGAGTAGAGTATTATTTTGCTGATTTTTTGTCTGTATTAGAAGAACGGGAAAAGACACCAACTATTACATTATATTCTAACGAAGAAGCAGAGCACATAAAATCTGAATTCAAGGCTATTATTGATATATTCGAAAAATCCCGTTCAGATTTTCCTGATAAGAGATTCGCCAATTTTGGAGATTTTTTACATCACAAAGAAATATCCCAAAAACTCCAAGCAATATTAGGGAAACAAGAGAGCAATTCCCTTGTTGATTTATATGGAAGGGTTCGCAGAATGGTAAGTGGAATTTTAACTATTCCAGCTGAGTTTGAATTTCCAAGTAATGTTAGAATTATCGGAACTATAAACATTGATCAAACCACACATTATTTTGCCCCCAAAATATTGGATCGCGCCTACCTTTTAAAATTTGAAAGCCCCTTGGCAAACGTTAACCGTGTTGAGGAAGAGGTTGAGGGAATGAATAAAAAACATAATCCGGTTTATTTAGCACCAAATGTTTTTTGGAAGAACAGAGAACCTTATCCCCCATATTATTCAAAAAATTCCATTGCAAGTAAGATTAGCGAATGGAACAAAGATTTTTTATCTCCATTAGGAATCGAAATTGGTATGAGAGTGATGCGCCAATCACTGTTATTCCTAAAATTATATGATGAAATACGTCCAGAATGTACAGAAAAATTGCTCTACAGTGACACGCTTAACATTATTTTATTGTCAAAAATTTTACCCCATTTTATGTTTGACGGTGACATGAATGTCAGTAAGGACAATAATGAAATAAAAAAACACGATCTTGTCAAACAATTTGCAGGAGAAATAAACGCAACAATTAATCCGACTATAGAAGATAACGATTCCACCAATGCATCCGTAGAATTGCAGCGAATGATTCGAAGTGCTGAGCACAATGACAATGTATATAATTTCTGGACATGATTCATGCCTGAAAATTTTGAGTTAAAACTCGTTATCGTCCATTGGCAATCAAAAGATCATTTCGGCTATATAGATAAGATATCACGCTGTCCAATCAAAGTCATCAAGCAGGAAGAAAAAATTTTTACTGCTGACATCCCTTCATATCCTCTTCTTGGCCACAAACACAGTCAGATAGCTCTCAGATGTAAGTCTACTCTTAATTCAACCCCAAAGGTTTTACAGGATAATGATACGAAGGATCTTTTTCCTTTATCTGATCCCAAAAATGGCAAATGGTGGATTCAAAAAGGAGATTGGATCAAGAAGTATAAATATCATGATGCCCCATCATGCAGATTTGCAGGGTTATTTACCATTATTATAGGCGACATTACAGTTCGTCTTAATATTACACCCTCCGGTTTTACTCCATTAGAATACCAAGGACTTTTGGATTCTTTCAAAGGTGAATTATGGCTATTGATTTTTGAGAAAAATAGCACCTTAACAATCTCAAAAGATGGTAAAGAAAAGTTACCGGGGGATGAATTCCAAAGGAAGGTAGGTAAATTTATAAAATTTGCAGATCAGGTTTTAGGCAAACCAAACGAAGAATTACGAGAAAGACAGGAAATTCAACGAATTGAAAAAGTACGACCAACTGCAAAAACATATATGGAATTATCGACTATAGGTACTTCCATAAAATTCGTTACAGGTAGAGGATATAAACCGTCATATAATACACCAGACAATAAGTATATTGCAGATATAATAAACAGATTAATTTTGATTGTTAGAAATTTGAAAAAGGGGGTTGAATCTTCAAAAAAGGCATTGGAATATAATGTACTGTCGATCCAAAAAAAACTTTTACAAGAAAAAGATTACATTTTGAAATTTGATTCTTCCAAATTAGATGCGGAAATTAAACAAGCAGAAAATATAAAACATAGATGGGACCAAAAGAAAATTGAATTTGAAAATTATTTTTCTCAACAAGATAAAAACAGCAATGATGGATATCAAGAAAATATAAGTTTTACTGTAGGATCATCGCCAAAGATTAATACATTTAATTCAGATTATATCGATGTATGGTACAAAACAAAACCAGTTGTATTGAAGTTTCCATGTGATTCTTGCGATATTGATTTTTTTAAAAAAAAGACAACGTATAGATTATCAAATATTCAATATAAAAACCAAGATTCTAAAGACGGTAAGACTCGTATGATATATATTAAGAAAATATCGTCTGTAGAAATATTGGAAGATAAAAGTGACAAAATAATAATTTCACTTAAAAAAGATCGTGAGAAATATAGCAAAACAAAACCAAAATGGACAAGGCCACTTAATCCACAGGAGATAAGTGAGAAAAATAGAGAATTATCAGGTATGAGAAAGCGGGAGGAAATGCTTGTTAATGTGACCCAGAAATATTATGAAAAATTGACAAACTTAAACTTAATTTATAAGAATTTATTACAATTAAATAAAAAATGTAAAGCTTTGAGCATTACCGTTGAAAATAGATTGGACTACCCTGGAACTATGACTTTTATTCAAAATCCATCTTATCGAGGCGCCTACTCATCTTTTAAAGAAATCCAAAAAGAAGCACATTTTGAAACATTATTCGACAGTTTACTAACTATTGAAGAATTTGGTGTTACTGATCAGCCTAATATTTACGAAAAATGGTGCTTACTGCAAATCATTAATATTTTGCATGAATATGGTTTTGTCCAAGATGAGGGATGGATTACGAAATTAGTTACATCTATTAGCAGAGAAAAGTATCTTGAATGTTCATTCGTCTTTAAACATCCATCGTTAAGTCAGAGTGTAAAATTGATTTATCAGCCTACATTGGCGAATGGGAAAACACCCGATTTTATGCTCAAAATTCAGCATAGTAATGGTGAAACAATATTAATATTAGATGCGAAGAATAAAAAATACAATTTGGCAAGTCAAAACTTTTTATCAGATCAGGTTAACACCTTCTCCCTTGATCTCGATAATCTTGTAAACGAGAAAAATTATACAGCAGATGGTAGCAACTCTGTTTTTATTTTACACCCCATGAAAGATAAAGGATTCTTACCGGTTTTGCCTACTCCTCAAAATTGGAGTTATTGCTCAACTTTAGGGGGGAGCAGTGTTTTTGATTGGGAAGATACAAATTTCGGCCCTGAACATAAATATGGGGGTGTTCAAGTGAGACCAGAAAACTTGGATAATTTGAAAATGATCATCGCGATGTCATTACAATATCTAACAGAGGACAATCATTATGTTAATACTCTAAAACCTAAGAATAAAGAGTTTTGCATAATATGCGGTGGAACTGAATTTGATGACAGTAAAAAATGTGAAACACAAGGATCTCACTATACGTGCCGTAATTGTCATCATTTTTTCATTAGGCATTTTTGTGGATGCGGGAATAGAATCTGGAAACATGGCTCATATTGGACCTACCACGATACCCTATCCACCGAACCATACAACATTAAATGCCCTAAGTGTGGAGACTTTTATAGGGAGATTGAGAATAAATCATGAAATACAGCTTATTTGTTGATGAATCTGGTGATTTTCATCAGTCAAAAGAATGGATAGTAAGTGGAATATTGTGTCCCTATGATAAGGATTTAGCAGAAAAAAATTTAAAAAAAACCTTAGGCCACATACCAAAACGATCAGACATCTCTTCGCACAAGAAAATGCACCTTACTGAACTAAGAAAAGAAAGGGGACATGATGCAGCGGTTGAAGTGGCTAACTCAATTTTTTCAGCTTTAATCACCAGTCAATATAAATGGAAATTAGTAGTCGCACGTAATCAGACAAAGTTTGGTCTTTCTGACCCTGAACGAACATATAGATTAATGCTTTTAGACCTTATCGCTTTAGCAGAATCAACTATTCCCGAGAATATTAAACTATCTGGATTTGATATTGTGATTGCAACACGAACTAAGAATAGCGGTGAACGAATGACAACACTGATTGACTTGAATCAGGATGTTGTTGCAAGAATTTCCGACGCTATTGAAGCCGGGATAGCCTCAAGGGGGATGATTGACTTTTTAGATTCTAAAGGACTTAATATTACCACATTGCAGGCTAATAAATCTTGGGGATTAATTGTTGCCGACTTTATTTGTAACATTTCGTATAACCACAGATATTCGAGTGAAGCAACACTGCTTGGAAATTTAAAAAAGGTAGATATTCTTTTTGAATTTCAGTCTTTTGGAGGATACCAGGAAAGGCGAGCGCGTATTGCCCAGCGAGATGGAAATTTTATCGATGCCATTCGTCGTTGGGCTTATATAGACTACAAATCAACTGAGGATATAAAACAGCAAACAGAAATCTTGATTCAATTATTTGATAAGATACTTACTTTTGGTGTCGCCGGTCCCAGTGCAACCTTAGATGCAATTATTGAACACATCTGGCGTGATGAAACGTTGAAAGGTAAATTTCCGGAAATATACAAAATATTATATCGTCTTGAAGTGGCGCTGGAAGCATGTTACCAAAAACGTGATTTACCACAAGTTGTATTCCTGTTGTTTCGTATCTATAATTTTATGCATCTTATAGCAAATAAAATAGGTGATGCTCAAAAAGCACAGCAACTTATTGATAAAAAGCACCAATTTAAATCACAAATTGCTCTTTCTCCAGAGTTTTTTCCACTTATTTTGGATAGTCAATTATATGAAATTGATACTGCTGAAAATGCATTACTTTTTTCAAATTGTCTTGATTTAGCCAAATCCCATCATTCTTTCGTTCAATTGTACAAAGAGTGCTGGGATTTGCTTATTGAAAGTCAAGCTACAAAAGGTTTTTCTTCATCAAGAATAAACATTAAGTCTGAAATGACCTTGCTTAGAAGCCAAATGTTAGTCGGGGTTCCAGATGAAATTGGAAACGTTTTTAACCGCATCTCTCTTTTAAAAGAAATTGTTCTTAATCATGTGGATAAAAAGCGCCTCTTGAACTATGAAATCCTTGCTTATGTTAAGATTAAAAATTTTGTTAAATCAATAAGTCTTGGATTTGAAGCACTCAATTCTAATCCGGACAGATTTGTAGTACAACATATTCTCCGTGCTGTGGTTTCAGGTCTTTTGGTGGATAATGAAAAATATCACAGCGATGGTGAAAGACTATTGTCGTTTATGATCTCATACAACATGCCGGAATCAGGGCATCCTGTAGATTTAATTTGGCGTGATTGGGGACTGTTGGATTTTTTAATCACTGGGAGGAAAAGCCCTGTGTTAAGGTGTTTAAAAAGAAGTAAAAAACATTTATTGCAGATGCCGGAAAGTGCAGCAATCATACAATGGTTAAGTTTTTTAACAGATATGCATGTTGAATTTGTTAAAGATAAATCCATGTCATCTATCGAGAGCATAGGAAAACTGGATCAATTAATCACAAAAAGTGAAATAGATATTTCATTTTCAATTGAGAGTTTGCCTCAAGACCCAAAAAAATTACTAATCTTACTTCGGCATGTAAGCCCCTATTAGTAAAGGCATATATAGGACAAACAAATGGAATCGATCAGTAACAAAACTAAAAAAAATTGTTGGGAATGTGGATATCAGGATCTAACCGGAAATACATTTTTAGGTATCTGTCTATGGTTTAAAGAACATAGGAAGGAGATAAAAGAGATCCCTCCTAAGATAGTCGATGAAGGATGTAAATTTTTTAAGGAAAAATAGTGAGCATTTTTGATAAATTCACTGCTCCTAAAAATATATCGAATCCTATATATTTAACACGTTGGGGGTTTTTCAAAATTCTGTGTCACGAGTTACAACCTCCTTTCTCATCAGGTCATTCGGAGGCGACTCTGAAATAATAACAAAGAGGACGAAAATTATTCTTTACTTCAAATAGCGTTCCAAAGGGAAATGGTACATTATTAATGGCCGAGATTATTGATTTTTTAAGTATCCTTAACAAAAAGAAACGACAACAGCAACTTTGGATCGATCGAATTTGGCAATGGGCAGATCAATTTGATATAGAAGAATACAATGTGCCCAGAAATAAAGATGACTTATTAAATCTGACACACCTTTCGTTTCAAAGTATTAGCTATTTTAAAAGAGATAAATTCACAGAATTACCAAAGGAATTTGGAAATTTAACAAAATTGAAATTTCTTGAACTTGGGAGTATTGTACATGAAGAAATCGTTTTGAATAATCTAACAAAATTACCAATGGAAATAGGGAATCTAACAGAGTTGTCTCATCTTCATATTCAAGTTAACAATTTAAATGAACTGCCTAAAGAAATAGGAAATTTAAAGCAACTAAAAGACTTAAAACTCGGCTGCAACCATCTGACTGGTTTACCCAAAGAGATAGGAAATTTGAAGCAGTTAGAAATTCTTACAATGTGGCAAAACGAAATAACAGAGTTACCACCAGAAATTGGGAATTTAAAACAACTAAAAGGTTTTTCGATTTGGGGGAACCCATTAGTAGAATTCCCACAGGAAATTGTTAACCTAACCGAACTAAAGAAAATAGAATTGGGGAAAAACTTACGGTTTAGTAAATTACAAAAAGAGTGGATTAAGAAATTACAACAGGATGGTTGTGACGTGTCTTATACCTAAGTCAGATCTCCATATATCCCCTGTTATAGACACCCTATATTCTTGAAATGGAACATTATTTTTGTTACAGGTTACAATAAAGATTGAATATTCAAATTTCCAGGAAAACAAAACATGAAAAGAAAAAATCAATGTCTTCTCTCGTTCTTTCTGATCATTATCCTCATTTTTTCCGTTACCATTATTTCCCACGCCCAAACGCCAATTCAAGGCAAAGTTATAAGTATTGCTGACGGTGACACCATAACTGTTCTTCAAAATTCCAAACAATATAAAATCAGGCTATATGGTATTGATACCCCTGAGAAAAAACAGGACTTTGGCCAGAAAGCAAAACAGTTCACATCCAGCATGGTTTTTAAGCAGCACGTTAAGGTTGTTGTTTATGATACAGACAGATACGGAAGAACAGTAGGCGTGGTCTATATTGGCCAGTGATCAGCGTCAGCTATAATACCCACCGAACGACAATTATAATTCCCGAAATGTAAGACCTTAAAAAAATATGGTAAGAACATCCAAATCGAATGGAAATGGAGGTTTGGATGGTTACGGACCA
>Ga0257119_1001821_pt1 | contig 13974 bp, 9 predicted proteins | sample SI112_200mmetaG_FD_190179 | JGI IMG/M metagenome (GOLD analysis project Ga0257119, IMG submission 190179) | Marine microbial communities from Saanich Inlet, British Columbia, Canada - SI112_200m | ecosystem: Environmental > Aquatic > Marine > Inlet | place: Canada: British Columbia | collected... | reverse complement strand
AGCAGGATCATTCCTTCAAATTGCGTCCAGTCAACATTCTTTGTCATCTCAAAAACTTTACGGGAAAGCTTGAATCCGGGCATCACATACGGAATTAACAGTAGACGCTCACCGTAAATTTTTCGAATCAACTCAGTGCCTTCGGGAGTATTAGTAAGTGTGACAACTGCATCCGCGTGAGTGTGATCAATCCAGGTAAATGGAATTATGGCGTGCAGTAGAGCTTCCACGGAAGGGTTTGGTGCATCTGGATTGCTCTTTGCCATTTGCTGTTGACGTATCATTTCTGCATCACTGATGTTTTCCAGCGCAGCTAATTTCCGCAATGTTTTTAAACGTAGCGGTGTAAAACCATATTCGTCAATTGTTGATAAATTATTGCCACTGCCTTTGACGCACAAAATGTCTTCTGCTTCACCAAACAAATTTGTCTGCTGAATTTTGACCGACGTATTCCCGCCACCGTGCAGTACTAAGTCGGAATTTTGTCCTAGCAAACGTGAAGTATAAACTCTCATTTGAAGGGTATTTTCTTCAAATTGAGCCGCTGCTTCAGGATCCCACAAGTTTTTCATTGAGCTTGTTTTTATTCAATTATTAAAGATATTCTTTACCTAAGTTCTCAGCAAAAGGCGCTCGAATGATACCTTTTTCAGTTATCAAGCCTGTCACCAGTTCATGCGGAGTTACGTCAAAAGCAGGATTACGGACTTTCACTTCTTCCGGAGCAGTTCTACGTAGACCGAAATGAGTTACTTCCTCAGCTTCGCGTTCTTCAATCACAATGTCCTTGCCTTCTGCGGTATTCAAGTCAATCGTCGAATAAGGGCAAGCCACGTAAAACGGAATTCCGAAATGCTTAGCCAGAATGGCCACTCCGTGTGTACCGATTTTGTTGGCCACATCTCCATTTGCCACCACACGGTCAGTTCCGGTTATCACCAGATCAATTAAGCCTTGTGACATGATATGCGCAGCCATATTGTCCGTTAGTAATGTTACGTCCAGTCCTGATTTTTTTAATTCCCAACTTGTCAGACGTGCACCCTGCAGTAAAGGACGGGTTTCGTCAGCGTATACACGAAACTGAATACCATTTTGGTGAGCTAAATACATGGGTGAAGTCGCAGTGCCGATTCCTGTAGTAGCAAGTGCGCCGGCATTACAGTGAGTCAAAACGCCCATGCCTTCTTTGATCAGCGATACACCGTTGACTCCCATCTTCAGACACAACTGCACATCCTCTTCGTGAATGCGAATCGCTTCTTCCTCCAGTTGTTTATACAATCCTCTTGAATCATTTCCTGAAAAAGTTTTAGCGCAATCCAGCATACGGTTCAGCGCCCATTTTAAATTAACAGCGGTGGGTCTGGCACTGTCAAGATATGCTGCTTTGTTTTCAACTTCCTGCAAATATTCGCTTAAATTCATTGCAGTCTGTTCACGAACACCTATCAGCAGTCCATAAGCTGCTGCAACACCGATCGCAGGTGCACCACGTACTTTTAATTGTTTGATCGAATGCCAAACTTGCTCAACCGATTCCTGTTTTTCTTCAACAACTTCGAGCGGCAGCTTAGTTTGATCGAGCAAATATAGTTCTCCTGCACTCCAGCGGAGGGTTTGCGGAATTCCGGAATTCCCGGAAACGGAAGAGTCTTGTTCAGAAAGATGATTTTTTTCCACTATGTCCTTAATTAAATCCAGTCTTGATATTAATGATAGTATTCGGTCTTTTTAAAAAATCCCCCGCCCTGGCAACAGAATTTTGGGAAGGGGAAATTTACAAAAATGAAACGTTTTTTAGAACATCCCTTTTTTGTCTACTGGAATCCACGAAGCAGTAGCCACATCAACATGGTTGAACTTCGGGAATTTTTTACGTAGTTGAGTCATTGTTTTTACACCTGCATCATTGAGGCTTTTACTGGTGAAAAGCATTGGTGGGATGTAGAGATCATGTTCAACTTTCTGCTTTGCAATACGCAGAGCAACAGCACGTACACTCACAGCACCAATTGCTGCAGGATTAGTAGCAGCAGTAGCAGCCCAAGGACTGTTCGGTTTGGTCATTAACTGAATATCCTGAGTGGATATATCAGCGCTGTATACTTTGACTTTGTCTGTCATATTGGTTTCGTTCAAAGCCATAACCACTCCTTTTGCAAACTCATCAAAAGGCGCGAAATAAGCGTTGATATTTGGATTCGCACGTAAAACAGCTTTTACCTGATCAGCATTTTTTACTGAGAACGGTGATTCCAAAGTACCTGTTCGAACAATTTCTTTCAGAGTCGGATACTCTTTTTTTACTTGTGTGAAACTTTCATCACGCTTATCCAAAGGCAATATTCCGGCAACATAGATATAACCGACATTCGCTTTTCCATTGAAATCTGCAACCATTGCCTGAAGAGCCATACGTCCGAGCAAGTGATCGTTTTGCGCGATTTGTACAATTTCAGGATTCTTGAGGTCAACGTCAAATGCAACAACAGGAATTCCTGCAGCCAAAGCATCCTGAGCAGGCTTCATCATTGTTTCTGAGAGACCGTGATCAATCACAATTCCGTCCACCTTCATGTTGATTGCTTGATAAATGAAGTTGGCCTGTGCCTGATTGTCCATGTTTTTACCAAAAATGGTAAGCTTGACGCCCATCAAATCGGCTTGTCTTTGCGCACCTGCACGGTACATCTGCATAAATTCGCCTTCCACCATCTGGCGGATGAGAGCAATATGTATTTGTTTTGAACCATTAAATGGAGCAGGAGCTCCAGGCAGACCTGCTGCAAATAAACTGCCTGTTAACATAGCTAATCCAGCCAGCGTAGAAATTATCTTTTTCATAAACACCTTTTTTATTGTTAATATTAAGTTTCTGTCTCCAGCAAATACCGGAAACAGCAGGAAATTTTAATCTTCATTATTTTTACTGACCTCCTTCTTTGATTTGATGATTTACAAGAAATCTACGAAAAAATACATTAATCCTGAAAGATCAATTATTGTGTCTCACAACAATTACAACTTTTAGAAAACCTGCATCTTCATAGCATTTTAAAATTTTTAACAAAGCTAATTCACTTTTTTCTGGCTAAGCCAAAAGTAAAAGCAAGTGAGGCTACCAAAACAATACCTTTAATAAAATCCTGTGTATAATACGGCATATTCAACATTGTCAGTCCATTCAGTAACATACCTACAAAAATTGCTCCGACAACTGTACCAAATGGATTTGGCCGCCTAACTCCCAATACAGCAAAACCAATCAAGGCCGCACCTACCGCATCCAGCAATAATCCACTGCCTGAAGAAACATCACCACGACCAACACGTGCTGCTAGTAAAATACCTCCCAGCGCACTGATAGTTCCGGAGGCAACATAAGCCATTATCTTGTATCGATCAACATTGGCACCTGCCAGCCTTGCGGCTTCAGGGTTGCCGCCGATGGCATATAAAACACGCCCCCATCTAGTGTGATCTAGAATCAAGTAAACTATTATTGCCATTACAATCATAAAGATAACAGGAATAGGTACCATACCAAATAGCCTGCCCTGGCCTAAATAAAGAAATCCTTCTGAAAACATTCCCTCTGCTTCTTCACCATTTTCCAGCATCATTCCTGTGCCAATAGAACGTCCACCAGAAGGAATAAGTTGTAAACCTTGTATTAGAAACATCATCCCCAGGGTTGCCAACAAATCAGGAATTTTTATCCTGACGATCAAAAGTCCATTAATTAATCCTAATAACGCACCTAATAAAAGACAGACAATAAATGCGACCACGCCTCCTAAATCCATGACAACCATGGTGTAAGAAGCAATCATTACAGACATCGCTGCAACTGCGCCAACCGATAAATCCAGTCCGTCAATGACAAGTGTAAAAGTAATGCCCATCGCAAGAATTGCGTAAACCGTCACACCAAGCAAAATCGAAAACATGTTGGACCAACTCCAGAACGCCGGCTGAGCAAGTCCAAAAAACAGATAAGAGCCTCCCATAACAATCAGGAAACCATATTTTATTGAAAACGCAGTGATTTTTTCCATATAGATTATTCTTTAAGATACTGAAACTGGTTCTGCCTGGGATATCCAATGCAGCAATTCTCCACGGTCTACTTTATCCGCAAGTTGCTCTCCTGCAATTTGCCCATGATTTAAGACAATTATACGATCAGCTGCTTCCAAGACTTCATCTAAATCAGCAGCAATGAGAATCGTAGCCCTTTTGCCTGAATGTTTTCCAAGATACATACTGATATCATGACGTGATTTAACATCCACACCCTGAAATGGTTCGTCCAGAATCAGTACGTGGTTATCCATTAACAACCATCTGGCAACAATAACTTTTTGCTGATTTCCGCCGGATAAACTTTCAATCAATGCCTGTTCACCCGAGCACTTGATGCCCATGGATTCAACCATCCGCTTTGCGGACTGCTGCTCTTTTGCAACTTTTAAAAAACCAAATTTACTAAATGACTGCAAAAAAGGAAGGGTGATATTTTGCTGGATTGTAAATTCAGGAATGACTGCATTATTGTTACGATCTTCCGGAACCAGAAAAACACCTTTCTGGATTGCCTCAGCAATAGTTTTTGGTTTTACAAGTTGACCGTCAATGAACATTTCACCACTGAAGGGAGTTGTCACTCCAAACATGGCCAAAGCCAACTCTGACTTTCCGGCACCAATCAAACCCGTAATACCCAGGATTTCGCCCTCATAAACTTTCAAGTTTATCGGAGAACCTCCCTCTTCGATGACATAATTCCGCAGTTCCAATTTAACTTTCGGATATTTTTTTTCAGTTCCGCTATCAAGGACTTTATGCTTTTTGATCTCACCTACCATTGCTGTCACAATACGTTTTACATCGAATGGTCTTTCCAAAGTTTCACCCTGTGCTCCATCACGCACCACACCTACTCTGTCCGCAATTCGTTCAATTTCATGCAATCTATGCGACACATAAAGTATTGCAACACCCATTTTCCGAAGTTGTACCAGGATTGCAAAAAGACGCTCAGTTTCTTTGTCGGAAATCGATGAAGTTGGTTCATCCAAGATCAACAATTTAGGCTCAGATGCTAAGGCACGTGCAATTGCAATCATCTGCCGCTCACTTTGACTCAGCAAGCCCACAGGCATATCTAAATCCGGAAAATGCAAATCCATTTTTTCCGCAATGGTAATTGCTCTATCCTTGATAGCCTGCCGCTTGTAGAAAAAAGACTGCTCAGAGGATAACAACTCCTCCAAAGCTAAATTCTCAGCCACCGTCATGTTTTGAACCACACTTTGATTGATAATCTGATGCACTGTTTGTATGCCATTGCTGTAAGCATCGTGTGGGCTGCTGAAATTTACTTCTTTGCCTTCTACAAGAATTTGTCCTTCATAGTCTGAATAATATCCGCAAATTATCTTAATTAAGGTAGATTTACCTGCTCCGTTTGCACCGACCAGTGCAAAGATTTCTCCAGGATTAAATTCAAAGGACACATCATTCAGTGCGCGGGTAGCACCAAAAGACTTTCCAATGTTTTTTACTTCGACTATTGATTTAATTGACATAGTAAATTACAAATTTATCAGACAACTTAAATATGAAAATTTAAGCATCACGATTTCAAAAGTACTAAACCAGCGGGGAAAGCTCTTTAGCTAAATTAAGAACTTCAGCAATATCCTTAATGCTGTCGCGCTCAATCACCATTTGTTTTCCGAGTTTAAGAGTCATACGTTCTATCCTCGCTCGTTCCTGCAAATTCTCGATTTCTGCAATATCCGCAACTTTTGCTAGACCCAGTATCCGCCGCATCATCTTGCAGGCAGCAAATCCCACAGTATCACTAAAAAGCCGGGCAATGAAGCGCTCCCGTAGAACTTTAAAATGCTGCTCTCCTTCAGGGTAATTCCAGGCAAGTTGAGGATTTCTTAATTGTTCTTCAATCCACAATGCTTCAAACTTCTCAGCAAATTTAATCCAAACCGACTCAATTGTATCCAACAGCCATTTCCGGTAATCGTACGGTTCACGTCCTAATAGTTGTTGACGGTGCTCATGCGAAAAATAGGACATGAGCAAGTTTCCTATGAGTGCGCCAACATCAAATCCCATCGGACCATAAAAAGCAAATTCGGGGTCAATTACATAGGTCTCATTTTCATTGACCATTATACTACCGATATGTAAGTCACCGTGCAGCAGAGATTCAGCATTGTTCATGAACTTGTATTTCATTTCCGCTACTGCAATTTTTAAATCGTGATCCTGCTGAATAAAGTTGAGATCTTCTTCTGTTAGTTCCGGATTATATACGTTAGTTTCATGTTTCTCATATGGCGTGGTGAATACAAAATCCTCTGTTATCTTGCATAGATCATAATTTATATACTTGCTAACCATTTCTTTCTTTGTCTGGTGATCAAGACATAAATCTGATGTTTTAAATAATACTTCCGCCATAAAAGTGCTGATGTGTTCTGCAAAATTACGGAAAACTTTTCCCTGAATAATTTCACCTCGTAATACCTTGTGAGCAGACAAATTCTCCATAATTACCAGAGACATCTCATGGCTTCCATAATAGACTTCCGGTACATGTTGTGGACAGAGTTCTATTTCTTTTTGCAGAGCCATGATTTCAATTGTCATGCGTTCTCTTTTAAGCGGCCAGGATTCTCCTACAACTCTTAAATATGGTACAGCCTGCTTGAGTACAACAGTCTCTTGCGGGTTTTTTGAGTTTTTTATCAGAAAAACATAATTCAAATTTCCGTCACCTACCTCTTCTACTTCAAGGTTGTTAAAATCCGTAAAGATTTTCTGCATTTCTTCAAGCGAACCCAGATACTTGGGAATTTCCGCTATTGTTAATATCCTGTAAGCCATATGATTCCCTTTACTAACCTAATTGTCGTTTGCGTATAATTTTAAAATCAAACACATTTGAGCTGTAATAGTCATTACTGTAACAGACTGGTATTCCGCTGATATCAAAGAATATTTCTTCCAGCAACAGAAATAATCCTACGCTATCCTTCATTTCAGGAAAGTCTCTCTTAGTTAACATTGTCGGCCGAAGTGTACTTTCTGAGTGGGAAACTAGATGGCCGTTTTGTGCCAGTAGATCAAAAAGAGAACCTTTATAATCAATTTTGTCAATATTGTCTGAAAATATACTTTTAGGTATTATATCAATGCAATATGCAGCTATTTCATCATTTGCCCGCCGTACACGCTCCACCCAGACGCAAGGATCTTTAGCTCCAATACTGAGCTTGTCTGACAATTCACCGGCAGGAATGGTTTTTACATTTATCCGACTGGTGGAAGGAACAGCGCCTACAGCCTTGATGTTTTCTGTAACAGAAAACAACTGATCCAATCCGTTTTTTACTCTGACTGGAACTGAACGGATGAAAGTGCCTTTTCCCTGCATTTTGAGTAAAACACCTTGCTGAACCAAGTTTGCCAATGATTCCCTGACTGTTGAACGTCCTACACCAAAGCGTTTGTAAAGTTCACTTTCGGTAGGAAGTTGATCCCCAGGAAGCAAACTTTCATCCCTGATCATATCTATGATTGCTTCCTGAACTCGAATCTGTAAAGGCTTATCAAGTGTTAATTTCATCAGTATCTCTGCTTATTTGTCTGTTGTCAGACATGTTTATACTCCTTACTTTAGACAGGTGCAAGTACAAAAGTAACTATATTTGATTTTTTTAAGAATAATAATTAATGTTTTTAATTCTCCTATAGCACTTTTCTAAAATCAGGCTCAACAATAATGATAATCACAATAATTATAGATTTCCTGCTAAAGGGGACAAATTCAGTGTAAAGCTTGTTGCTTTTTTAGCAATAGTATATATTTTTTACATAAACAACGCTTGGTATCAAGCAGGCAAGTTCAGTAGAAGATACTTTCGAATACTTCCAACTTTAAGTTTTATTTTTTATTTTCATGGATAACTTACGCATAAAAACAAAAATAATCTGCACAATCGGTCCTGAGACTGAATCATATGAAATGCTGCAGCGGATGGCTGGTGCAGGAATGAATATCGCACGGCTCAACATGTCTCATGGTGATCAGGACTGGCATCAGCGTGTGATCAAACACATCAAAACACTAAACCGTAAAATAAAATTTCCTATCGCGATCCTGCTTGATACACAAGGTCCGGAAATTCGTACAGGTCACCTCGCCTCCGATCTGGATTTAAAAAAAGGTTCAGTAATATCGATTGTGGTCAGGGGGGAAAGTGATCCAGAGGAAACATCAATCCATATAGATTACGATGACTTGATCAGTACTGTGCTGGCAGGTGACAAAATTACTGTTGATAGTGGTTTGATAAACTTGGAGGTTTTAGAAAAGCATGAGCGCATGATGCGTTGTCGTGTACTTGACGGCGGTTTACTGAAAAGTAAAAGACATGTCAATCTTCCAGGAGTACGTGTAAATCTACCGGCAATCACCAAAAAGGACCGGCGCGATATTGAGTTTGGAATTGCAAGTGACGTTGATTATATTGCACTTTCATTTGTCAGGGAAGCTGCAGATATTTTGCAGTTAAAAGAAATACTTGGTAAAAAAGTAGGTAAGATCAAAATTATCGCTAAAATTGAAGATGAAGAAGGTGTAAAGAATGTCAATGAAATAATTGAGCAAGTTGATGGTGTAATGGTCGCCCGCGGTGATTTAGGGATTGAGATTCCAATCCATACGGTACCAACAGTGCAACGCCGAATTGTCCGTTCCTGTGCAGAACAGGGAAAAAGGGTAATTGTAGCGACACATTTACTAGAATCAATGATCACAAATCCGCTGCCTACACGAGCAGAAGTGACTGATGTCGCAAATGCAGTTTATGAAGAAGTGGATGCGGTGATGTTATCAGGAGAAACTACAATTGGGAAATATCCGCTGCGCTGTATCGACCAACTTGTTAATATTGCCGAAAATGTCGAAAAGCATCCTGGATTACGTTTTGTCAGCAAACTAAATACCGAAAATGACAAACAGAAATTGTCTTTGGCTGCTGTAGAATTAGCAGAATCCCTGGGTGCGCGCTGTATAGTTGTCATCACACGGCGTGGGGTGATGGCAGATCTTGTTTGTAATTGCCGTCCTGTGTATAGTGACATTTACGCCTTCACTAACGTCAGTCAGGCCAGAAGGACCATGACTTTAGGCCGCGGAATTCGGCCTTTCAGAATAGCCTTCAGTCAAGATCCGGAGAAGACCCTGCAAACTGCATTTAACGTACTTAAAGAACGGGAAGGTTTTCAGTCTGATGAAAAAGTAGTTGTAATTTCAGATGTTCTGGCAGGATCCGGGAAAATTGATGCGATTCAAATCCGCCACCTGCCTTGAACATTTTTTGCGGAATTTTATTTCCGTTTCAAGGCCTTGCCGGATTTTGTTTAGACACGCTCAACGACAGTCGCAATTCCCTGTCCGAGACCTATGCACATTGTTGCGACACCGAAAGTTGAATCCTGCTCACGCATTTCATGTAGAAGTGTGCCTATTATCCGCGTTCCTGAACATCCAAGCGGATGTCCAAGAGCAATTGCTCCACCGTTTAGATTTACTTTTTCATCCATTTGTTCTTCAATTTTCAAATCCCGCATAACTGGCAGAGACTGTGCGGCAAAGGCTTCATTCAATTCAAACAAGTTGATATCGCCTATTTCCAGTTTTCCACGCTTCAAGGCTTTATTGACTGCCGGAACAGGACCATAACCCATTATCGCCGGATCAACTCCTGCGGTGGCCATTGCTTTGACTTTTGCTATCGGCTGCAAACCTAAATCTTTTGCCTTTGTTGCAGACATCATCAAGACAGCTGACGCACCATCCGAAATTGCGGAAGAATTTCCTGCAGTAACTGTCCCGGAAACAGGATTAAAGACTGGACGAAGTGCCGCAAGTCCTTCCATACTTGCATCATGTCGAATTACTTCATCTTCCGTGCAGAGCATCAATTTGCCTTCTTCGTCATGCCCTTCAATCGCTACAATTTCTTTTGCGAAACGTTTGGATTTTGTGGCTTTAGACGCATTTTTATGGGATCGCAAAGCAAATGAATCCTGCTCTTCCCGTGTCAGTTTGTATTGTATGGACAGCATTTCCGCAGTCAAACCCATCATGCCTGAAGCTTTTGCGGAATATTTACTTGTGTTAGGATTAGGATCAAGTCCAAGATCCATTGGTACGTGTCCCATGTGCTCTACCCCACCGCATAAAAACACATCACCCTGTCCGCACATAACCGACATCGCAGCCGAGTGAACTGCAGTCATCGATGATCCGCACAGACGGTTAACAGTCTGAGCAGAACAGGTATGAGGCAAAGGAGTCATCAACGAAATAAAGCGGGCAATATTAAATCCCTGTTCTTTGGTCTGATTCACGCAGCCCCAAATAACATCCTCCACATCTGCAGGATTCACTTCCGGATAACGGCTTAATAATTCGTTAATAAGTGCAGCAGATAAATTTTCTGCACGTACATTCCGGAACATTCCGCCTCTTGAGCGTCCCATTGGTGTTCTAACAGCATCTACAAATACAGCTTCTTCCATAATACCTCTTTCAATTTGTTAAAGTTAGGTTATTTCTTTTCTCTGATCAACATGTATGAATGTTACAGTAAATTGGCCATCAATTTTGATGGTCTCCTAAAAGTCTATAATCCCCATATTGTCATTTCCACGATTTTGTTATCCTCTCAAAATCCGCAGAGGAAAAGACTCAAATACACTGATCACTCAAGCGGATGAAACAGTTTTCCAGCTTGTGCCATTTTCATAATTTGTTCAGTAGGTTCATAGACTTTACCCAGTGCTTTATGTTTTTCAGCCCGCTGAAGTAATTCATTCAAACCAACTGTATCTGCCCAGCGAAAAATCCCTCCACGGAAAGGTGGAAAACCAATTCCGTAAACCAGACCCATGTCAACTTCAGTCGGTGTTTCTACAATGTTATCTTCCAAACATCGTGAACTTTCCATCAACATTGGAAGCATCATACGGTCGATTATATCAGCATCACTAATGCCTTCACCACTCCCTACTCCCAGATCCTTCAGAAAATTGGCAACGCCAGGATTTACCTCTTTTTTGGGTCTGCCCTTTTTATCTTTGCTGTGGATATAAAAACCATTATCGTTTTTTTGCCCGTACCATTCTTTCTCATACATTTTGGAAATAATAGTCGGTACATCCTGACTCATGCGATCCGGAAATCCTGCAGCCATCACTCCACCTGCGTGAAAAGCCGTGTCAATACCAACAACGTCCAGCAAAAATGCCGGTCCCATCGGCCAACCGAATTTTTCCATTACTTTATCAATTTTCTTAAAATCCACACCGTCATTTACCAAACCGGCAAAACCGGCGAAATACGGAAAAAGAACTCGATTCACGAGGAATCCCGGACAATCATTAACCACAATCGGACTTTTCCCCATTGCGGATGCATAAGCTACAGTAGCGGCGATTGTGGATTCACTGCTTTTTTCTCCTCGTATTACCTCTACGAGCGGCATGCGGTGAACCGGATTAAAAAAGTGCATTCCGCAAAACTGTTCCGGACGTTTCAAACCTTGAGCCAGTTTAGTAATTGAAATTGTGGAAGTGTTGGAAGCCAAAATCGCTTTCTCACCGATCAATGACTCTGTTTCTGCCAATACTACTTTCTTCACACTTTCCTTTTCAACCACTGCTTCAACGATCAAGTCTGCATCTAGCAGATTTTCATAAGAAAGTGTCGGTGTAATTCCGGTTAAAACCTGTGCCATTTTATCCGCTTTCATACGTCCGCGTTCCACACGTTTCTGCATGATTTTCGTTGCTTCATTCATCCCCAAATCTAGTTGAGACTGAGCAATGTCTTTCATGGCAATTGGAATCCCTTTGTATGAAGACTGATAAGCAACTCCTCCACCCATTATGCCTGCACCAAGAACTGCCGCACGCTTAACAGGTTCAGCTATTTTTGTGGAATTTTTAGCTTTTTTCTTGAGCAACTGATCGCCTAAAAACAAACCGATCAAAGCCGTCGCTTCCGGAGACTTTGCCAACTCCGCAAATCCTTCTGCTTCAATCTCCAGTGCACCTTCCAGTGCAAATCTTGCGCTGGCCTGCATAACACCGACAATTGTCAACGGTGCAGGATAATTTGGTCCCGCTTTACCGGCTATAAAAGCTCTTGCGGTTTCAAAAGCCATCATGGTCTCATTTTCATTCAGCATTAATGGCTGTTGTTTTTCCGCACGTTTTGCCTGCCAGTCTAACTCTCCGCTGATAGCTTTGTTCAGCAGATCCAGAGCAGCATCCCGTAATATTTCGTGTTCTACAACTGCATCTACTGCACCTATTTCCTGTGCTTTTACCGGAGAATTTTCTGTCCCACCCGCAATCCATTCCAGCGCATTATCTGCACCAACTAAGCGTGGCAACCTAGACGTACCTCCGAATCCTGGCAGCAAACCGAGTTTAACTTCCGGAAGACCAACTTTTGCTTTGGTAGATGCAACACGATAAGTACAGGCCAGTCCAAATTCAAAACCACCGCCGAGTGCATAGCCGTTAATGGCACAAACACTTGGAAAATTCAGGTTTTCCAGATCAGAAAAAACTTTTTGCGCGTCTTTGACCCAGTTTACCAATTCGTCTTGAGGTACCTGAAATCCTTTTAGAAACTCCGTAATGTCTGCACCTACAATGAAAACAGCTTTAGCACTGCTAACCAACAGACCTTTGACTGATTTATCTGCTGCCAACTGTGCGATTACTTCCCGAAGTTCTTCGAGAGAGTTTTGATCAAATTTATTAACTGACTCACCCTGTGAATCAAAGATTAATTCAACTATATTTTTATCCAGATTACGGCACTGTATTGCCTGACCTTTGTATTCCATATGTTCTGCTTGTTTAAAATGTTTAAAAAGTGATTTCCAGAGCATCAAAGTTTTGCTTTTTGCCCCCTGCAAGCAAAGCTTCAAATTGCGGGATAATGCCGTCGACAAAGTAGCGAGTAGTTTTTATCTTGTTTGCATAAAAAAGCGCATTTTCATTCTCCTCCAGAAAAGCTGAAAGCTCAAGTTCGCCGATATCTTTTTCTGCTTTTATTTGAGTTAATTTTTCTGCAGCAACAACTGCCTGCTCCAGCAATAATGAACCCGCAGTTACTGAGGAAAAAAACATCAAAAAAGGAGTAGCATAAAGTGCGACACCTTCCATACCGCGCGTTTTTATAACTTCCTGAGAACCCATAGATGTTTCGTAAAGTGTTTCACAGTACGTTTCAAATGTTTTGAATACTGCCCCCAGTTCCGGATGTTGACTGTGTTTAGCAATCAATTTACTGAAGCGTTCCATCAAATTCTGAAATAACATTCCACCCTGCTGAAGCATTTTACGTCCAACTAAATCCAAGGCTTGTATATCAGTTGTCCCTTCGTAAATCGGAGCAATTCTGGCATCACGAAAAAGCTGTTCCAGCGGAAAATCTTTGGTGTAACCAACTCCACCCAGCACCTGAATCCCTGTCCGTACCACATCAAGACCAACCTCTGTACACCAACCTTTGCACATCGGCGTCAGCAAATCCACCATGTTTTGCGCGCTTTGCTTTTCCTCATCAGTTTTTGCGATTTGTTCAAGATCAAATTGAAAAGAGGTAAAATAAAGCAACGCCCGCATGGCTTCAACTTTAGCTTTCATATTGATCAGATTGAGTCTTACCGCTGGATGATTGACAATCGAAACCTTGGGTGCTTCCGGATCACGGATTTTTGAAATATGAGTACCCTGTACACGTTCCTGCGCATAAGTTTTGGCATTTTCGTAAGCTGCTCCTCCAAGAGCCAGACCAATCAGTCCTGTATAAATTCTGGCACCATTCATCATCAGAAACATCGATGATATGCC
>Ga0257119_1001816_pt1 | contig 13998 bp, 10 predicted proteins | sample SI112_200mmetaG_FD_190179 | JGI IMG/M metagenome (GOLD analysis project Ga0257119, IMG submission 190179) | Marine microbial communities from Saanich Inlet, British Columbia, Canada - SI112_200m | ecosystem: Environmental > Aquatic > Marine > Inlet | place: Canada: British Columbia | collected... | reverse complement strand
CCGGAAGGCTTTGACACGCTACACAGGTAAATGCAATTATTATACCATTATGGATATATATATCGCTTATTATATAAATATATTTTTATATATGATTATATTGAGGTTATAAATGAACGTAAATATAGAGATGGAAGAGCTTTAACGATTAAAGTGTGACAATAATGACTCACCAGTTTTTTAGAAATCGGACTAACATGTATAATAACATCGTATTACAAAAATTGAAGACAAATTGCACAGTGAGACAAAATTGTCTCATATTAAAAATTCTATAAATGCGAACATGAACTTAGCCTAAAAAAGGTTACAAGGTGTTAAACACCTAAAATATTATAAAGGATTACAGGAGGTTTATTGGAAACGAAACATGGCACTGAAACATGATCTCAATTCCCAATCCCCAGAAAACCGGCCTTATTTTGCTTATTTGGTGCTTATCGAATTTTCTTTCACTAGCTTTAAAGAATCCGTGTAATTTCCTCACCAGAAAAAGCGAAATAACTTAAAAATTTCGGATATATTCTTTTTATTGATGTATATCCGTTAAATCACAATTACCAATATAGGAGTTAACCGAATAAACACTATAATAGAGTTTATCGTGGTGTTAGTTACAATACTTTTGACACCAATTAAATAAATGGAAATCGACAAAGGAAAAGTTCAATTAAGTAAAGATCAAATTGATCAATGTATATTCATTTTGGAAACATTAAATGGAGACACCAATCAAATATTTGAGATTCAAGAGGATCGAAGGATTGAACTTATTACGCAGGCTGGACGACTGTCAAGACCACAAAGAGAAGAGATTAAAAAACGTAAAAAAGATGCCAAAAATGCTGCCAAAAGGAAAGCTGCTGGAAAGGATAAGCTTGCCCGTAATGAAACAGGAATAAGGAGTGCTCGAGAAGCATCTGTTTTCGTTGCGCCTAAAATGATTGCACCGAAAGGTGGGGAAGCAAAAACCGCTGATGCATCCGTATCTCCACGTAATTGTTATGTGTGTAAAGAGGTATTTACTACCCTTCATCACTTCTATGACACGATGTGTGCAACATGTGGAGATTTTAACTATACCAAGCGTTTTCAAACAGCAGATCTTACTGGACAAGTTGCTCTGGTTACCGGCTCACGCCTTAAAATTGGCTATCACATTACCCTAATGATGTTACGCGCTGGAGCCACCGTAATTGCAACGACAAGATTTCCCGTAGATTCCTCCTTGCGTTATGCCAAAGAAGAGGATTTTGAAACCTGGGGGCATCGCCTTAAAATACATGGATTGGATTTAAGGCATATTCCCAGTGTAGAAATATTTTGTAATTATATTGAACAACAATACGATAGGTTGGATATACTGATCAATAATGCCGCGCAGACAGTTAGGCGTCCAGCAGGTTTCTATCAGCATCTATTGGCAAACGAGGAGTGTAATATTTCCGAATTACCTCACTTGGCCAAAAGTACTTTATCAGATCATGAAACTTGCTTGCGAGAATTAGGAGCAATCAGTTCTATGGTAGAAGGTCAGGACAAAAATTTGCCGGTTACCTGGCATGGAAAGCAGGTGGGTATTGGCCTGAGTGCTTCTGCAAAATTATCCCAAATCGCCTATACTGTTGATCATGCTTTAACAACTGATGAAATATTTCCGACAGGTAAATTGGATGCAGACTTGCAACAAGTTGATTTGAGAAAGATAAACAGTTGGAGATTAAAATTAGGAGAGATTCATACTTACGAAATGCTAGAAGTGCAACTCGTTAACTCCGTGGCTCCTTTTGTACTATGCAATCGTTTGGTTCATCTGATGAAAAAGGACAACACAGGTATGAAACACATCATCAATGTTTCCGCTATGGAAGGTAAATTCCATATATTCCGCAAAGAGTCTCGCCATCCACATACAAATATGGCAAAAGCAGCACTAAACATGATGACCCTTACTTCATCGGCAGATTTTGCGAAATATGGAATATATACCAATGCAGTCGATACCGGATGGGTAACTGATGAAGATCCTATTGAGTTGGCTAAAAAGAAAGAAGAAATTCATGACTTCCAACCCCCTTTGGATATTGTTGACGGAGCTGCCAGAGTGATGGACCCTTTGTTCGATGGAATTAACACTGGAAAACATTGGTGTGGTAAATTTTTGAAGGACTACAGGCCAATAAGTTGGTAATGTTGCACTATTCGTACTTAAACGAGATAAATGTTATAGAAGATTAAATCCTTCATAGAAAACTAAAAAAGTCAAACCTGCCTGCTGGCAGGATAGTAAAAATCGCCTCTTGTTTCACTCTAAAATAAGAGTGTTAATTGAAAACAAATTGGAAAATGAACCGACAGTTATAATTGCATTACCGCAGCTAATTAAACTTCATTATAACGCAGTTTAGCAGCAACGTTGTAGCCAATTTTAAAAAACATATATAACAATGACAGAAAAAAGAAAAACAAATATTCCGATTTGAAAATGAACCATATTTTGGTACAATAGACTCCATTGAAAAAAATAAAACAAACTATAATCCTAAAATGAATTGTACACTTTGCGGTTCGGTACTTTCAAATAAAAAGGATGAGTATTATTATAATTGTGACATTTGTAAAGCAATAGTAATGGATAAAAAATATTACTTATCAGCTGACAAAGAAAAAGCAAGATATGAAACTCACAACAATGACGTAAATGATATTGGGTATCAAAACTTTGTATTGCCGATTACCAATTATGTAATTGAGAAATTCTTACCAGAGCATAAAGGATTAGATTTTGGAAGCGGTACCGGCCCCGTTATTTCAAGTATGCTATTGGAGAGAGGCTATGACATTGTTCAATACGATCCATTCTTTGCTCCTAATCAAAACATATTGAATAATATGTATGACTATATCGTTAGTTGTGAGGTATTTGAGCATTTTTACAACCCCAAAACAGAAATTGATCGCCTTACATCGTTATTAAAAGTTAATGGGATGTTGCTTATTATGACAATGTTATATAATGACCAGATTGATTTCAATAAGTGGAATTATCGAAACGATTCTACACATGTTTTTATATATAGAAAAGAAACGATCGAATATATTGCCAATGAAAAGAAGCTTGAAATAGATATTTTAACAGACAGATTCATAGTGTTAAGAAAAACTGGCGACAACAGCTAGTACGGTGTAATCCTCAAGTAGGTTAAATTATATATTATCTGATTCAATACGGGTAGCAATTATTTTTCATTATCTCAACCTAGATTTTGGATATGAGAACAATTACAATAATAATCAGTACATAGGAGATCATATCATACCTACTATGGAGAAGGTTCTTGATATGAACTCAATTTTACATAATATTAGTGCAAATATGAAAATCCCAATGATAGAAATAGATGGATAACACCCACCATTTTCACGACTATCTCACGATAATACCAGCATCGCTGCTTACATCAAGACATTGTCAATGTTTTTCATCAGGAGATCTTTGATTATTGTGGAAAGTAAAAATTCCTTATTAAATTCAGAAGATATGAAGTCAAAACTTGAAAATTATCTTCAGTCTTTAAAGAAAAAATAATTTATGTACCTTAATGCGCCCGTGGCTCAATTGGATATGGCACTAGATTTCGGTTCTAGCGATTGCAGGTTCAAGTTATGTAGGCGTACAACTATAAAATCTCTTTAGGAATAATTCTTCGAATCCAGACCCTGAAACGTTTTATAAATCCGGCCTTGGCATCGGCGTGTGATTCTAAAGTGACGGCCCAGGCATTCTCAGGTTCACATTCCTCGTCCATAACTTTCTGAAGCCTGGAAGCGATAATATCGGAATGAATAACCGTGATGCATTCAGTATTCAAATTAGCGCTGCGTGGATCCAGATTAAAGGTCCCTATAATTGCTATTTCCCCGTCCACCACCATAGATTTGGCATGCAATCCAAACACCGGTGCACGGTGTAGGCGAGTATCCATTGCCTTGCTCATTTTTTTCAAGCGCACAGCTGCATCAGGTCGGAACTCAAAGATTTTTACACCCGCCTCTAACAATATGTGCCGATCCCGCTGATAGCCGCTGAATGCCCCCAGATTATCTGTTGCTGCCAGGCTGTTGGTAATTATTTTTACCTCCACTCCACGATTAACGGCATCACGAAACAAGTTCTGCCCGAGTTCCGTTGTAACCAGATATGGCGTTTGAATGGTGACTGAAGTTTTTGCCTTCCGTACCAGGTTAATCAAAGCGTCCGTGCTGATGCCTCCCCCTAAAAGTCCGCTGGTTCTCTCACTCTTTCCCGGTACGTCAGATATGTAAGACACGGAGTCAGAGTCAACCCACTGAAAATCATCAGAGGCATGGATGGACTCAAATTTGTTGGGGACCCGCTTTATCCTTTTCCTCAATTCGGGTAGAAAGTGTTTTGGGTCACATGCATACTGATGCAATAGTTCAATTCTGACCGAATCCTTAATGCCTGATTTAGTACTCTTTACAAGTCTGGTAACAGTCTTACTTAACGGGTCATTCCAGAACTTATTAAATGAACTCTGGACAGTGCCAGCGATACTGCCAAGCAGCAGGACATCCCTGTCTCGGAAATTGTATTTGTGATTGTAGTCGAAATACTCATCGGCAATATTCCGCCCTCCGGTGATTACTAACAGACCATCAACTACCACAGACTTGTTGTGCATGCGCTGATTGGCCCCCCTGAAATCGGTAGCAAGGGTGGAGAGTTTTTTAGGAAGGGTCTTCCCAAGATTAATGTTGGGGTTATAGATTTTTATGGAAAGATTTGGATGTGAGTCAACAGCTAGCAGGTAATCCGCATCCGCTTTCAAGGTGATGTCATCCACCAGTATCCTGACCTTTACACCCCGTTGTGCAGCTCTCAGCAGATGATCAACCGCAATGAGACCCACGTTGTCAGCAGAAAAAATGAAATACTGAACATCTATGGACTTTTCGGCGGACTCAGTTGCCCAGGCACGCGCCACCAGTGAGACGATACCATCGTCAAGCAGGTATACGCCGGTTTTTTGCAACAACTGTTCTGAAAAGTCGCTCAGCTGATAAGAGAGGGTCATGGTAGAGTCCCGAGGTGTATCAGCACAGACATCCATGTCCCTGTATTGAGAGAGGTTTGGTTTATTGGAGGAACATGCTGACAGAATTATTGCAAGTAAGAAGTAAGGTAACTGCTTTGTGACTCGATTCATTTCATACCTCTCTTATTTTTCCAGTCCGATCGGTCCTGTACATATCGCGGTGCATCCTGAAAATTATCACTTTGATATTGTGTTTCCTGATCATTCCGAACCAGACATCCTAATTGAGAAATTTATGTGTAAAATTTCTTTTAATGCTATGACCGCTGTTTCTATAGGATCTAGTTCTGCAGCATCTTTCACGTGCAGAAATACTAATTGCTTGCTGGACCAACTTGCCTGTGAGTAAGGTCCTTCAATTATCTCATCAGAACTTGTTTCAACAATTCCCTCACTGTCAATAGGTACTCTTTCAAATGGTGTAATAAATGATTGGGAATTAATAATAGTTAATAAATATAATATCGATATTAGTATAAATATGAGTTTAATTTCGTCTACTTAAATTCATTAATTAATATATAGCATTAAAATATAATATAATTTGTCTTTAAACTACAAATTGTAAAGTGTCTGTAAAGTGTCAAAGCCTTCTAAACTAAAATAGATTAATCTTGGGAGAGAATTCTTGTTAAACTATTCCAGTCGTATTAAGACCATCACTTGATTCAATTAAAGCATCCAACTACAGATCTAATTCTGACCATCAGTGGATACACATGCATAAATAATTATCATTTTAATCTCATAGAATTTGTATTCTTAAACCGATGATAGAACTTTTTAAGACTTCGATTTCGAGACAAGTTATGAGGTGGACTTTACCCAGTTATAATCTCTTGACAACCTGTGCTACTTCTCAACAAACTAACAAAACATTGAAACTGAATATTTAGAAATATTTTTATTATCATATGAAAAATCGTATTTGAATCAGGAGCTAACAATATGAAGCCTATTATTTTTTTCCTTTCTATAGTGTTGATATGTTCTGTCGGACATACTGATGAACCTGATGATAACAATGATAAGGAAAAATCTAAGACTGAAGAAGCAAAGGAAAGATTAGACAAAGCAACCAAAGATAACTCATCCTCGAGAAAATCAAACTATCGTTCAACACGTAGAAAATGCAATTCAAAATCTACTTCATGGATAGAAACATTATTTGATTTTCTTGATCTACTGAGTGATATAACTCCAGATACTCCTAAAAACACTCAATCGTCTGAAACATATTATTATTATTCTAATATGACTCCAGACACAACAATTACATCTGACATTCCAAAATTAACCTATTCAAAAAAAATCTCATATTTTGATTATCCTTACTATTCAGATCAAAATTTTAGCTATCAAGATACTAGCGCTCAAAATGCGATTTTATTTTTTTCTCATATATCTTTTGGAAATAGTGTTTCTAGCGATTTTGTTTTGAGTTCCTTTTCATCGACTTTTCATTTTAGTCGATGGGCCATCAAAATGAGATATAAGTATATTGATGAATATAGTGCTCCATTCCCAATCAATTTTATTTCAGGTCAATTTGAGCGTAAAATTGACGCATTCAATGGTGTCGATATGGGCTTTTCAATTGGTATGGATAGAATCGCATTGGATAGGAATTATTATGACGGATTGACGCTAGGATATAATTTCGAGCTCTTTTTATTTAAACCAGTATCAATTGTATTTAACCCTAGCATTATGTTTTATGAAAATGAGAAAATTACGGATACATACGCTTCAATCAATTACCATATTAAAAACCTTGTTATTGGCTTTGAATATAACAAACTCAATATAATTGGTGTCAGTTTTGATAGCTTCTCATTAAAACTAGGCTTATATCATTGAAAAATTGTGACGCTTCAAAGCCTTCCTGAATAATAAGGTCTAATTCGTGAGAGTCTACTGTTTAAATAATTCCCAACGCTTTGAATATATACAATCAGAAACCCAATTCTTTACTTACGTGATGGTTTTTTTGATTTTTTTCTTTCCGCCCCTAGTTTTTTATTGATAGCGTTAAGAGCGTTTGTATTTATTACTATTTGTACATTCTCGTATGAATCCACATCACCGATAATTTGTGTTATTTTATTTTTAAATGGTTGATATTCAAATCGTGCTCCTCCAATATATTCCACTCTACTATCAGATGAAAATCGATATCCAATATCATAACTATCAACTTTTGTAAGTTTCCACGGCACACCATACTTTGTATCATACTCAAAACGAATATCACCGATCGCGACTATTAATCCATCATATTTTATATTATACTCAAAGCTAGTGGACCCAATTTCTAGCACTCGTCCATCGAAATAATCAATTTCAATGTTACTATCATCTGCTTTCTCAATATTCTCGTCAAAAGATTGATACTGAAAATCAATATTACCATAAGTTATTATATTAACGTCAGTAATTGCACCACTATCATTTACACAGATCTCAAATGGATAAACATTAACATATACTTCCAAAATTCTGCCTAAGTCTGACAATACTATTCGATCAATTTGGGCTTGAGAAAAGCTAAGAATGGGAATGAGTATAAAAAGAAAAATAAAATATAGAAAAAATTTGTGTCTCATGGCTTTTATCCTAACTTTGTCATTAAATATTATTGATTAACACCGTTTTTAAAACTATTCAATTTACCTTTAATACATGCTTCAAAGCCAATATAATACAACCATAAACGATCGTAAAATCTAATTCAATATCAATTCATAACTAATCGGCCATATTATCAGTTTGTCGGAGGTAAAAAAAGGCACAAAAAAACCCTCAAAAATGAGGGGCTGTCAGTTGATAAAATACTGAATATTCAATTATTCAAGATTGCACTTTGAACCAGAATCACTACTTTTCCAATATATTGATCATTACAAAAGGAAAAATTGAACCTATATATTGTTGCAATAATACTAACATCCAGTTGCTTCTTAGTTTAATTGACAAATCACTAAATAGTGTTTTAAGTCTTTGCCGTTGCCTAGGAATCTATAATTTTACATTAGTCCGAAATCAATGTGAACGTTATGGTATTTTGTTAATATTTAGCGGCTATATCCTATCTTAAAAGAATATCCCAAAACGTCAGCAAAGTTTACTTCAGCACCAATTACCAATCTTGATATTTTAAAAGACGCACCAAGCATAGCTTGAGCACCAAAAATATTTTCATCATCTAAATCAACTTTATCGGTAGTTTCCTTGGCTTGGGAATAATATGCAGAAACCCCAGCAAATGGTGATAATTTTCCAAAATACTCTTTGCTTGCAAGTAAATCAATCCCCAGTACATTTAATTCAAGGTCTTCAGGTCCATATAGTTTTGTAAAACTCAATCGTGTGGCAGCTGCAAGATTTCTATCGGAATCATTGATAATATTATACTGAACCTGACCACCATAAAATCCATAATTTGCCGGAGGGTTTTTGGTATAGTAGACAGCCAAATCAACTTGGTTGGTTACACCTATCCTGAACATGAGGCCAGGGAAAAGGAGAGCATTTCCGTCAAAAAGTGTATGCGTGGAGTCAGGGTGTGAAAAAGTATCATTCCAGGCATCATCAGCGTCATCAATGGTTGTTCCCCAATTCAGTAATGAGATCTCATAATTTTTTTTGCCAAGCGGCTTTGCCGAATTGAGGGGGCGAAAATATGTCACCAATCCTGCTTCGCTAGTAAATTGATTCCAAGCTTCCTGAGTAAGGGATTCATCCAAGACAAATGAACATTCATCCCATTTGTCATTTACATGAAGATCTTGACCATATAGTGGGATAGTTAATAATAGTAGGAATAATGAAAGTATTCCATTTCTTAGTATTTTTATCAAAAGTATTTTCCTTTTTTTAATTAATTTTATATCGTAAATATTGGCGGAAATTTAAATAGAGAATATTACAATAAATAGAGAATATTACAATATTATGTGTAATAAAAAACACTCCATAAATTTCCATAATTACCATTAATACTGCGACAACATCTAATACATTTATTTCACTGTGCAATTCATATCCGCACTGTAGCGTATCAAAGCCTTCCGGAATTAAATTGGCAATAATAATCAGTATAATGTCTTTTTTGGATGGAAGATTTGAGGGGATGTTTGAAAATTTATGATGATATCTTTATTAAAGAGGCCTTTTGAACCAATTATCTTACTGTAATGAAAACTGTTTCATCCCAATAGCCATGGCAGTCTGTTATATTGTACAGGCCAACGATATTCTCCTTAAATATAGACTGTTTTGTCAAATCGTTTTTGAAGATGCACAAGATACAAGAATTTATCACTCTGTAGAATTCTGTTGACAACCCAAATAGCATTTGATTAAACTAACACGAGTATTTAAACTATAACTTTTAAAATATTTTTATCACCTTTATTAGAAATATGGTAGAAACAGGTGGAAACGATATGAGGCATATTATATTATTTCTATCAATAATTCTGATTCGACATAATTTGAATCGGTGTAACTTTAGTGCATAAATTACCATGGAAAAAATATCATTATTACATATTACTAAATATCTAAATATGACCTATAAGACCTACAGCAAAGCGCTAATATTCTCAATTATGTTCTCATCCCTTTTTTCAAATTCGATGATTGCAGTCTTAGATTTTGAAGGCAAAGGAATAAAACAGGAAGAAGCATCCACAATAACTGATAGACTTAGATTAGAAATAACCCAGTTATGTCATAAATCGGGTGACTGTTCTGTTATGAACAGAGATCAGATGGGACGGATTTTGAAAGAGCAGAAATTGCAGCAATCTGGATGCGTTTCAAATTCCTGCATGGTTGAAATTGGCGAAATTATTGGTGTGGAAACGATTATCGGTGGCAGTATAGGAAAGATCGGAAATCTCTACTCTATCAACGCTCAGGAGATAAGTGTTGAGACAGGAGAAATTCTGAATTTTGCCTCTTATGATTATGATGGTGCCATAGGGCAACTCCTGACTGCTGGAACCCGGTATATTGCCTCAAAATTAATCTATTCCGAAACAACTCTTGGAGAAAACAAACCGGCTGTTGGCACTATATGGGTAAATGCCCCAGGATGTGATATTCTATTAAATGACTCCTATGAAGGGAAAGATTATCTCTTAAAAGACTTGATTCCAGATTATTACTTTGTAAAAGCACAAAAGGAAAACCACTATACGGTTGAAAAGGAAGTATTAATAACTAAAGGTGAAGAGGAAGACATCACCTTTGATTTACTACCAATTGAAGGGTCTGTATATGTTTTGGTAGATCCTATTGAAGCTTCAAATGCAGATATTTATATTGGGAATCAACTCAAAGGTCCTGCCCCCAAGAAATTAACTTTACTTATTGGTCAATACGACATTGAAGTCAAACATGAGAACTATTTATCCCAGAAACAGACAGTTTTAATAAATCAAAATCAAACTCAGAGACTGAATTTTAATTTGAATACCTATAAGGGTTCAATTCAACGAGACATCGATAAATGGAATAAACGTAAAAAATTAAGCTTGCTCGGCACTATAGCATTTATTGGAGCAGGAATATATTTTCAGCAATCCGGCATGGATTATTATGATAAATATAAAGTCGCCGAAAATGAGGATGATGCGATTGCATTTCGAAACTCTACAGAACAAGCTGATTTGAATTATAACATAAGCATCGGGGTTGGAGCAACCCTTGGATTCAGCTGGTTATATTCGTGGTTTAAAGAAAACAGATATATAAAGAAAAATAATTGATTGAATTTTATTTTACATAAATCAAAGTTAACTGTCATTTTTGTTTTAATTGCCCTGTTTATTTTTGGTTTTGCCTGTACAGAAAAACGCGATTGGAACAATCCATTTGATCCTAATAAGAATATTCTATCTGGTTGTACAGACCCAATAGCGATTAATTACGACCCAGATGCAAATACAAATGATGGCAGTTGTATTTGTGAGAGTTATCTTGAATCAAATGGGAATTCATATTGTCAATCCGATCTTGATGCACTACAAGATATAATAGAAATAAGTAATTTAGGGGCTGATTATTGGTGGGGGGTGTATACTGATTTATTGTCTCTACCCTTCGTAGATTCAACAATTGCGTTTATTTTGTTTCATGCTGACTATGGAGGTTACCCTGAAGATAAGATCAAAACCCCTCTAACTCTTGGAAGTCAAATTTGGGAAAATTCAAGATTAGTTGAGTGGGACTGTACATCCTGCAACTTAAATCAGGGTATCCCTGATAGTTTTAAGCATCTGGTTGATTTAAAAAAATTAATAATTCCTGACAATAAAATAAACTTCCTTTCCTGGGATATTTGCACACTTATACTAAATCTGAATGAGTTCGATATTAGCGGGAATGAGATATGTGAAGAGGAAAGTTATCCACAATGTGTAGTTTCCTTCATTATTGATCAGGATTGCGAATAGATAATTGAAAATATAAAATTGAAATAATTTGGATCTGTTGCCGGTCACTGTCTTCCGGAATAAATTAGATTATTACATTAGAGACTTCATGTTAAATTATTCCCGTCGCTTTGAAGACCTACAGGTTTTAGGGAAGCAAAAATAGGCACAAAAAAGCCCCTCAAAATTGAGGGGCTGTCCGTCGACAAAATGCGGAGAGCAAGGGATTCGAACCCTCACAGGCGAAAATTTGCCCGGCGGATTAGCAATCCGTCATAGCCCCTTCGACAAAATAAAAAAAGTGACCAAAAAGTATACATAATTTCAACAGAAATTGTAGAGCTAGTCAATGGGGGAGAGTGATACACTGTTTTTATTGTACTTATGAGAATGAAGTACAAATCAATTGTAGTATAAATTTAAGATGTTTATCACGTTTAACTGCAAAAAGATTGAAATAGCCACTGCTTACTAACTCAATATAAATAATTATAATCAAATGGCTTATACGAAATTCTAATAAGTTTACTACGGATAGAGAATCCGTTGGATTCTCCGTCGACAAAATACACTGAAGTGACTGAAATGTATACAAATTAGATTGATTCAATAGATATCTACTTTTTGACTATATATAGGTGTAGCAATTAAGCATCCAATTGATGGTAGATTTTTTTAAAGTACTATTTACTAAATTATAATCTTTCCAGACTAATAAGATTAGATTCTATTTTAATAGTAATATAAAAGCCATTAATATTAAATTTCAACACGAATTGATCAAATCAACACAAAAACAAATCAATATACACTATAGACTTAGTGGTATAACTACTATAAGTAATTTCAGGAGATTCAAGGATGAGACTTTTAAAAAGATTATTTACTAAAAAAAGTGATTTAGAAATTCTAGAAGATAAGATAATAAATGATCCAGAGTTAAATTCAGCATTGGAGACACATAAAGAAATTTTATATAGACTAACAAAACGGTTAATTGTATATAGGTATATGAATAGTAGTCTGCCTGCCATTCATAATCTTGTTAATGAGGTGAAAAATAAAATCTTTAAGGGTAAGAATGAGCTAAATGAAGAAGATATGTCGGTTCTTGTCGAATTGCAATTGCAATCGATCTCTGAAATGGATCGTCTTAAATTTGCTGAAGCTACAATTGCTACTATTTGTGATTCATATTTTCTTATCTTGAGACAATTTCCCTCGGATGATGTACTTTCTATTTTTAAGAAACTTGATAGGTCTAGGGGCTCCAATCATTTACGAAATTTTGGTGACCAAAAGTTAGATATTGCTAATTATATTATCCATACTTTGCACAACGAAAATCCTGGACATACTCACAAATTTGAATCTACTGAATTAATGAAAGAACAAATTGAGCTTGCATTATTACACGTAAATGATTTTTACCCAGATGATTCCTGTTAAGATTGAAATTCACATTATGATATAATTACCTATTTTACTTTAAATAGTTATGTTTCGTTTAACCTAAAAATAATTCAAAATCAGGACTAAACATGGATAATTTATCTCAAATATATTACCTCACAATGGAATCAATTGGGACGATCAGTAATGATCAAATGGGAGAGCATCTTAGAAAAATTGGTTCAGTGAGCCATTTAGATTTACCTAGAATTTTCAGTGAATTTGCCGTTAAACCAGTTTCAGTTATTGAAAATGCTATTGTTGAAAGATTTAATATCAATATTAAAGGTTCTAATAATGCATTTATTGATATTCATGAGGTAGAGGGTAAACTTTGTTATGCAAAAATATTTTTCCTATTTGGACTTCATCAGCTTATTAAAATTTCTTCTTCCGAAAAGAAAATTAATTCATTAATGAATGAGAATATTGGACCACCCAATATGGAAGCTAGTCTGACCATGAGGGGAGTTATTTTGGAAAAAAATAGTTTGGTCTACAATGCCGGTTCTTCAATTGTAGTGACAAATAATAGTATTGCTCTTACTCAAAGAGAATTTCAAATCCACATTTATGAATCCAGTTTTTTCAGACTATTATTTGGTCCGTATATTATTTAATTTAGTATTTTGCTACAGTAGGGAAATTAATCAAACCTTAACTGCAATATTCTCTGCAATGTTCAAACTCAATGGGATAAATTAATTTAACTCAATGTTTGACTTAGAACAAACTTTTCTAGTTATCTTAAAAGATGTGGAAAGAAAAAATTTAAGAAAAACAAATTATACTTAAGATTGCTAAAATTGATAATATTGAAGTTAGACAACCCGGTGTAGCTTTTCGAGTAATATTGTGTTCGATATTTTGTTCTCTCCAAGCTTTGGCTCTTGCCATTTCAATTTCATCAATATCAGTTTCGATGTGAAATTCTGGTCTACTTACATCATTCATTGTGTCTATAAAGGTACTAGCGCTCGTTC